>Ga0326727_10000298_pt1 | contig 209258 bp, 194 predicted proteins | sample MB2enrmetagenome_FD_207643 | JGI IMG/M metagenome (GOLD analysis project Ga0326727, IMG submission 207643) | Lab enriched peat soil microbial communities from McLean, Ithaca, NY, United States - MB29MY | ecosystem: Environmental > Terrestrial > Soil > Wetlands > Peat | place: USA: New York... | reverse complement strand
CTCCGGGATGTAGTAGTCCTCCACGGGATATCGGTCCCCGTACACCGTGGAGAACAGCTGGGCCACTCCCTGCCCGTCTCCGGGCCGAAGCGGCCCGACCTCGTACTTCCTGCCGGGGGCGACCTGGCGGGCCTGCTTCAGACCCGAGATGGCCTCGTCATCCGTGGCTCCCCCGGCCTGACGCTCGTTGATGAAGGCGGCGAAGTCATCCAGGGTCCGAAGCGACAGGGAAGAGCGTTCGTCGATGGCCAGACCGAACCGGCTTTCCACGGCCAGGCAAAAGGCGGGATAGTCCAGGGAATCGACGCCCTGGCGCAGCAGGGGAATGCCGGGTTGCACCGACCCGGCCGTGGCCGGGTCCACACCAGCCTCGACCAAAAGTTCTCGCAGGGTGCCTGCTGAAACAGTCATGTCCGCCTCCTGTAAAGCCGGTCTCAGCGCCCGCGCAACACGAATCGCTGCACTTTGCCGGTGGACGTTTTGGGGAGTTCGGACACGCATTCGAAACGCGCAGGGCACATGTGCTCGGGGAGGGAGCCAAGCAGGAGTTTCCGCCATTCGAGGGTCAAAGCCGTGCCTGGAACGGCATCAACGGCCGGCACCACGAAAGCGCAGACCACGTCCAGGCCGTTCACCCGACGGGACGCCACGGCGCACTCGGCTACGGCCGGATGGCGCAGCAGCGCCTCCTCAACCTGCACCGGCGACACCCATTGCCCGCCGGATTTGAGCATGTCGTCGCTTCGCCCCTGGTGGGTGAACCAGCCGTCCTGCGAGGTGAACACGTCTCCCGTCCGCAGCCAGCCGTCATCGAGCATGGTTTCGCGGGTCTTGTCCGGGCGATTCCAGTACCCTTGGCACAAGCCCTTTCCCCGAATGAGCAGGTGCCCCTTGCTGCCGGAGGGGACATCCTCCCCGGCGTCGTTCACAAGGCGGGCCTCGAAACCCGAAACGATCCGGCCGGCCGATCCGGGCCTGGAGCTTCCTCGCTGATTGGAGATAAAGACGTTGAAAGCCTCTGTGGAGCCGATCCCGTCCAGGATCTCCATCCCCGTGAGCCGTCCCCACTCCTCGTGGAGCAAGGGGGGCAGGGCTTCGCCCGCGCTGAAACACATCTCGGGGATCGAATCCCTCATGTCGGGTTCGAAGGCCCTGATCATCATGTTGTAGAGCGTGGGCACTCCGAAAAACGTCGTCGGCCTGTGTCTGACCATCAGATCATACACGTCGTACGGGCCCGGCTTGCCGGGAAAGAGCACCGTTGTGGCCCCGGCGGCCAGAGGAAGGACAAGGCCCGCCAGCAGCCCATAGGCGAAGAAAAGCTTGCTGGAGGAAAGGACCACGTCCGACTGCGTAAGTCCAAGCACCTTCCCCCATGTGGCTGGGGGGATGAGCAGGTCCTCCTGACGATGGGGCACGCCCTTGGGGCGGCCGGTCGAGCCGGAACTGTAGAGCATGAATCCCGGCAGGTTTGCTCCTGCCGGTCGCGGAGCGAAGCCGGGGGCGAACCGGTCCAGGTCCTGAGGGCCGTGATCACCACAGAGTATCGCCGGGCAGTCGGTCGTGGCGGCCACAGCTGCCGCGTGGCCCTCGACGGTGACAATGAATTTCGCTCCGGAGTCATCCCGCAGGAACGAATAGTCCTGCGTTTTCAGAAAGGTGTTTACCGGTACGGGGCAGACTCCCGCGATCAGTGTTCCGAGAAATGCCACAACGAATGCAGGCGTATCCGGCAGGGCAAGAATGATTCTGTCGCCGGGCTTGACGCCGCTCGCGTCGATATACGCGGCAAACTTCCGGCACTGTTCGCGCAGACGTCCATAGGTCAAGAGCGACTCACCAAACAAATAAGCAGGCTTGCCGGAATTGGACGCGCCGGCTCCATTGAGCAAGGACCAGGCGGCATTGCGTGAATCATCCATCCGCTCGGTTTCCCTTTGTCGCGGCCAAGGTTATAAAAGCGTTCTCTGCGAGATGTTCACTCAGCCTTGCCCATCGCTGGGCATTGGCACTCCCGAACCTGGCGGAAGCCGTGCAGGCATGCCGCCCACTCGTCTACGCTTGTGAAATGAACACCATATGGGAGGATAAGAGTTTTCCGTTCCCTGTTTGGCCCCGCTGCAGCTCGTAAGAACCAATTTTTTGTAGCTTTTCGGTGTAAGTATAGCAATAGAGCCCCCCTGCCCTTACGGGAAACAGGGGCGGAAGACCTGGTCCGCGTGGTGGCTCCGGCGAGCTCCAAGAATTCCTTTTTGTCGTTCATCAGCTTGTAAAGATGGCTCTTCAAGGAAGGGCTATTGGCCATATATTGTCTGAAATCATTGAGAAAATGTTCGAAATACGCATCCGCGTGCGGTTTTGGGTGCGAAGGGAGAATCCTGCCATACGTTTGTGTAACTCTGGACAATCTCATTGATTTATTACATTATTTCTGCATCTTGCTTGTCAAGATCCACTTCGCACACGACTATGGCTTGCGCCATATATTTAAGACGCCATCAGCCATTAGCGCCGATGCCCCAGGAGAAAATATGGACCGCAGATTCTTTCTTCAAGTCTCAGGTCTTGCCGCCGCTTATTCCTTGGTTGGATGGAAATTCGCGGGTGCGGCCCCAAAGCCAACACCCAACGGGGGATACGACGCTATAGTAATCGGTGCGGGCTTAGGAGGGCTAACCAGTGCGGCCTATCTGGCAAAAAATGGATTCAAAACCATTTTGCTTGAGCAGTACGACGTCCCAGGCGGGTATGCGACCTCATTCACACGTGCTTCAGAAAAAGGCGATTTCAGTTGCGAGGTTTCACTCCACTCGTCTGTTCTTGGTTCAGGGCATGCAAGGCAATTGCTTACCGAACTCGGTGTTTGGGAGAAGCTAACCTTGGTGGATCATCCCCATTCCTGGTGTTCGCGATTTCCGGACCTTTCCATCGACGTTCCTGCCAAGTGCGGACTGACGGCATTTGAACGCCAGCTGACAAGTTTGTTTCCGGATCAAGCCAAGGGCCTGGCGGACTATTTCGCCATGTGGCGTGGAGTCATGGCTGAGACCCATGAGCTGGACAAGGGACTGCCTGAATCCAGCCAAAATCAATTCCCCGCCTTGTTCCCGAATCTTTGGCTGATCCGGGACAAAACCGTGGGCCAAATGGTGGACGCTCACGTAACCGATCCCAAGCTCAAGGCTATCCTCACCCAGAGTTGCGGCTACTATGGTCTGCCGCCATCGCAACTTTCGGCGTTTTATTATCTCGAGCCGACAGGAGACTATATTGAAAATGGAGGATCTTACGTCAAAGGCACTTCCCAGGCTTTGTCCGATACCTTGGCCAAGGCCATCACGGATGCTGGCGGTGAGATTCTCTTCGGGGCGGCAGTGGAATCAATCTTGATGGACAAAGGAAGGGCGGCCGGGGTTAAGACCCATGACGGGCGGGAGTTTAAGGCTAAGGTTATTATCTGCAACGCCAGCGCACCGCAGCTATTCGGAAAACTTCTCCCCAGCGGCAGCGTTCCCAAGGAAGAACTGTCCAAGCTCGACACCTATACGTATAGCCCAAGCAGCTTTATTGTGTGGCTGGGTTTAAACCAGGATATAACCAAGCAATTCAAGCATTCAGAAGTATCATTTTACTCAAGCTACGACATAGAATCAAATTATAAAGAAGCTATGAGTTGCGATTTTGATCATTCAGGATTTGCACTTATGGTTTATGACAATCTTGTCCCAGGATTCTCTCCTCAAGGATGTTCAAGCATTAGCATTATGAGCATTTGCGGATATGACATATGGAAAGATATGGAGACTGACTACCTGGCAGGAAAGAAGGCGCAATACAATGAAAAGAAGAAAATGCTTACGGATATGCTGATCGCTATGGTTGAAAAACAAGCTATTCCCGGGTTGTCAAAGATGATTATCATGAGCGACAGTGCTACGCCGTTGACGAATTTACGCTTTACCCTGAATACAGCGGGTGCTCTATACGGATATAATCAAAGTATAGACAACTCATTCATGACACGGCTTCCGAATAAAACCGGGGTGCCGGGGCTCTATCTCGCCAGCGCCTGGGGAAATCCAGGCGGGGGGTTTGGGGGAGCGCTCCTGGGAGGAAAAAGCGCCTTTAAAGACGCGGTTCAGGACATAACCGCATAGCTACTGAAGTGGAGTTGCCCAGATTCAGTGGACGGTTTTCGACTTGGGCTCTCATGAAGCGAGCCCGTAGCTTTTTTCAGAGGCCAAGGGCGACATACAGTCGAGAGCGGAATGTCGCCGATGAGTATCAAAAAGACGTGTACTGCGAGCCCTGATCCGAGTGATGGATGACACCTTCCGCTCGGCGTTGCTCCGTCGCCATCTTCAGCGCATCAATCGGGCTACGCGTTTTTGGCTGACCTTGAAGCCCTGATCCATCAGCTCGGAATGAATCCGAGGAGCTCCGTATGTCTTTCTGGACATTCGGTGGATTTCTCGGATTTTCGTCCTCAAAGCCTCATCTTCAGCCGCTCGGGAGGAAGACGGCCGTTTCGTATTCGCATAATAGCCACTGGGGGAGACGCCCAGGACACGGCATAACGTGGACACGCAATATCTGGCCCGATTCGCCATCACGAACTCGAATGTTTCCGCGTATTCGAATCGGCCTCCTTGGCGAACCAGGCCGCTGCTTTTGACAATATCTCCCGTTCCTCTCTGAGACGTTTATTCTCCCGGCGCAAGCTCCGGAGCTCTTCCCGCTCCTGGGTCGTAAGCCCGTCATGGCGGCGGCCGTCGTCGAATAGTCCTGGATTATGATACGCTCTGCGCCCGAGGTCTCAACTTTCGACTGGCGCTAAACGCGGGAGGTTTACAATAAGGGGTTATCCCGTTGAAGTTATAACGCAATCAACAACACGCGTTGAACTGTCAATAAAAACTTGTGTGGAGGCAGCGGAACGAGCACAAAAAACTTATGCCGCAGCACAGAAGCTGGCCCGCAAGGCAGAATGGCAAATGTTGCTATGGGTATTCGGAGCATCTATTCTCTCATAAATGTCCACAGAAACTATTATCATTCTAAAATTGCGACATTAATCTTTTCTCATATACACTTATAAATACCCTCTCCATTACGACCTGGGTTTTTCCGGTGCAAAGATAGCGAAGCCCCGGTCTTTTTTATCGAACATTTTGGCGAGCAATTCTATAGATAAACCAGAATCATCGCTAGAGTAGCTCACACCAAGTCGGCAGTACTTCTGAGTGGTTTATACTGTCAATGAACTCAAAGTTGGCGTCACAAAATCGTCGCGCAACTGAAATGCAATCGATGATCCTGCTCGGATTAGGGCATCCAGCAAATGCATTACTGCCTTCCTTAGCTTCTGGCTCCTTTTAACTTGCGGCAGATCTTCAAAGAGGACGCGAGAGATGAGCGCTTCGAAATACCATCGTATGTTGGAGTCAGCAGCTACTATTTCTCCAAGTCGATCACCGTATTTTTCTGAAATAAGGGCAAGGGCCTCGGGCAAAGAGCTCGCTCCAATGTGGAAAAGATACCGCGCATAGCACTCCAGAACAAACGAGGATGCATTCGAAGCCATAAAATGAGCATCGACATCGGCGAAATGCTGGCCAAGCCGCGCCCAGCAACGAAGGCCAGAGCGCCACTTGATATTGAAGAATGACCTTCGGACCGCATCTTGGCCCTCGGCATGTTCAGAATCGATCCGCTTCTGCCATGGGGCCTCGCGGATGGCCTTCGCAAAGGCGTTCCATACCTCCCAAAATGGTGACTCGGTGGAGATGCCGTCGTAGGCAATCACAAGAGATGTCAGAAAATCCGAAACCCCCTTTGGGCTTGTCTCCACTGCCGCCAGCAATGGAGCGATGAGTTCTTGTGCTTGGGCAAGGGGGCTGGAGAGGAGAAATTCAGCAAGTGACTCCGCTGTGAAATGCTCCAACTCATAATCGCGGCTTTCGCTACGATCCCGGCGGCCAGAACGATCCAACTCCCACCACGTCGTGAGGGCTGCCGCGCACTGTGCGAACACTTGCCGCCCTATTCGTTCGTCCGCATGGGCTCGATACAGGCGCATGAGGGAATCAGCCAACCTACGGTCAGGCCATGACTCGAAGCTCAATCCACCGACATCGGGCTCAGCGTTGAACCATTGCTCACCCGAGGAATGTTCAACAAGGGATACCATACGTTTGTAATTTACGTCCTGTCTGGCCCGCTCATCCCAGTCTAATTTCTCTTCACGCGCAAGGATCTCGTTCCAGAAGTTCGCCCGTTGAACGAGGATCCAGAGACAAAAACGAGAAAGTCGTTCATTTATTCCGATCAAATACTTTGAGACACCGTCTACAGCCGCCAAATGAACATCATCATTGGCATGCAGTAATCCGGCAAGAAGAAGACTCCTCGCCTCGAGGTTGTCCAAACGGCTAGCGATCAGAGCCACCACCGACACGCACTCGACGCTGCCATTCAATGGATTCTTCGCGAACATTTCATCGGCAAGGTCTTTCGATGGCGATCGTTGGATACGATTGAGCACAGTATCTTTGCACCACGCGCGATCCGGTTCGAGCATGTCGTCCCAATGATCCCGAATGCAAACAGCAGCGGAAATGTAGGGAGCTCCTTCGAATGCACGCATATCGTCAAGTCCATTGGGCGACTCCGGCAGAACCTTCTTGGCGATGGCAAGCCAAGTAGGCCACTCTTGGGCTTCCTGGACGCGCTCGGGGTTCCTCTGGAACTGGTTCCTTGACCAATTCCAGAGCGAGGCATGGGCTAAGAATCGCTCCTGTCTCGGCGCGGCCTCGTCGATGAGGGCTTGGACATCGTTATCGGGTTTTCGCATCTCCAATTGGACCACGCCGTCCTCGGCCATGGTCTTCAGTTCGTATTTGCGCAAATCCATCCTATCGAGGGCCAAGCGCCAGATTAGGTCCTCATGGTCTTGTTTGGCCGGATCAGGAAGCTCTGCACGGTGCCGATCCAAGATGTCGAAGACCGCTTGCCTCTGCTGCGAAAGCTGAAGATCTCGAGCCAGGTCTTCGAGGCTCTTTTGCCGATGCGGCAACTTGTTTGAGTCAATCCGCTCCTTCTGAAAGAAACGACTCCACGAGTCGTATCCGCCGATGGCAAGCGGGTGCTTATCATGCGTGAGCCTGGCCAAATCCAGGGAGAAGAACTCTCGGCAGCCCAGGATACTCAGGGCCGCATCACCTGCCTGCTGAGGATAGGCAGTGCACACACTGGCGACCACAGATACAAGAGCAGCATTGTTGGAATTGCGCAGCAGCCAGTCCAGGGCGCTGACGACAAACATTTGGCAAGATGGAATTACGATGGCTTCGAGCAGCCATTTTTCCAAGGCCATCAGTGCGCACTGGAGCACATCAGGCATCACCGAAGTAGCCCGATAAGCACCCCAGAGCCGAGCGTTACAATAAATGTTGTGCGTGGAGCCATCCGCCAGGGTCAAGATCACTGTTTCTGGAGGATCGACATATTCCATACTGGCTCGCTGCTCCCCGTAATACTGCGAAGCATGATTCATAAGCTCAACGATGAAGCGTATGCCATCGGCCGAATGTGATTTCAGAAGCGCGAAAAAAGGCCCTTGTAAAGCAGAGGGTGGGAACATCCGAAATTCGTGGCTGAGTGTAAGGCCAAATGCCGACTCGATATCTCGTAATGAAGGATATCTTACGTATCTTTCATCTTCTTTAGTGATCAGCCACTTCGATAGGCACAGTGAAATCATCTCGGCAGGAAAGTCTCTGCACGCCCCCTGGCAATTGAATGGTTTAAATATTGATTTTATGTACAACTCGGCATCGTCGTCTCGTTGACTATAGTGGGAGAGTTTCGCACGTGAAACAAGTTGATTAAATAAGCCCTCGGCAGATTTCGGAAACCGAAGCAGCAACTCCACTACACGTTGTTTCTCGCTTTCGCCTCGATATTCTCCTATAGCCACGGGAAAGAGCTTTTCAACAAGCACTCCGGCCGAGTCGGCCCCAGGTGGGTATGGCGTCTGCCAATTGATGCCTTGGGCCCAATCCTCAAGAAAACTGATCAGCAATGGATAGGCCGTCTCTGGTATGTCATCCCACCTTTGCGCGAGGAAAGCGACAAGCGTCGCCCACGCGTTACCGGATGGAACGTGAAATGCCACTGTGCCATCCACGCCCTTGGGCATCAATGGCGAGACGGTTTTGCACGCCACCCGCACGAGGTGAATGATCCGCTTGATGAGGTATGCGTCGTTTTCGAGGAGTGTTTGACCAAAGCTGATCAAAAAATTCTCCGCCATCGATGATTGAAAAACTGATACGAGAGTGTCATCCTTGAAATGCTCGGCGATGTTTAGGTCCAAGATCACTGCGGCAACGTATTTCGCCACCTCTGAAGGCGTGGTTTCGAGCATTTCATGAAGCCATTTACGATACGCGCGCCTGATGGCCGGATAATCCTCCGTGTCAGAAGCGAAGGCAGAAAAATCTTCCTCACATGAGGCGAACCGCTCAGAGATCCATTTGATCAAAGCCCAATCCTCGAAAACGTCATGAGCTGGCGCGAACCGACCAGAGTCAGTGGCTATCAGATTGTCCGCCGCTAACGCTTGCGCGGCGGCTCCGTCGGCCCCGAACGCCACGTAGGGCTGAAGCGACTTTGCCCTGGCGAGAGAAATCTGGGTGAGCGCGTCGGAACGGCGCCTAGGAAGGTCGTCACGGATATTCGCTGCCCGCACAACCACATCGCTCCACAGGCGCTCTCGCAGCGCACGCTCGGTTTGAGGCAATGGCTGATCATCAGGCCAAGACAACTCGGCTACTCGCGAGAGTATGAACGAGTTTTTCAGGAGCGCACGTAGAGGCGGACTGTTCAACAGAGGAGCCAGTGCGGGTAGTGCCGCCTGCGCCGCGTTCAATTCGTCATCGCTAAGCAAAGGAACAACCACTCGCTTGAATGTGGCTCCGCTTGGCTGGAGTAACGATCGCTCGACGGTTTCCGCGTGGTAGTCGCGGCAGGTGATGACAAGTCGAATCGTCGGATCATCAACAGTCGCTTTCAGCAGGTCGATGAACGCTCCGCGCTCATCGCTCTCGAGCAACCGTTCAAGTCCGTCAATGAGGAAAGTCTTGGCGTGAATGGGAAGTAACGATCTCAATGCGGTCCAGGTCATCGGTACCTGGGCGTGCGACAATACTTGATCGATGTGAGGCGCTTTGAACTCTTCGGCGGCGAATGCGAACAGTGTTCCTTTTGCGCTTCTGGCGTGGACATGTTTCTTGGCGAGCATCGATTTCCCGCTACCCGCCGCTCCCACTACCAAGATCACTTGGGCATCGAGGGAAGCTTCATCAAGTTGTCCGTCCAAATCAGCCCTGGAAAATGTCAGCCCGCTTGGACCCTCGTCAGCTATGCGCCTGAAAACAACTTCTGAATGCTCAATCAATGAAGCGAGCGCCCCCTGCTCAGCTGCTTGAACACCCCTATGGTTTTGGAGGGTTGAACTTGGAAGGTCGCCACGTCTGAAGCTTTGTCCGGCAGCGGCGGCCTTGCCTGCCAGAACGACAAGCGCGTTCCACGTGTCCGTTGCGGAGGTGATCGGCGAATCTTGACTGCGGAGCATATTAAGCAGGGATTTGATCGAGGCTTCATCTTTGGCAGTCGAGTTGGAGAAATCAAAACTGAGCACGTGGAAAACACGTAGAAACGCCCGCAGACAGGCGTCGTCAACAGCGCCTCCTTCCTGGGTTTCGATAATTTGCTTTATTGTTTCATAGTCTGCTTTTGAACGTTGGTTGAGAGTGCCCGCGCATAGCCTTCGAGCTTCGAAGTCTTTTGCCGTTGAGCTGGCTCTCGCTTGATCCAAGAGGAAACCAAGGTCACCGAGCAGGCGATTGGTCCCAAGATGTGTGATCAGAAGGAGGGAGTCCTGGTCTGGATTGAAGAGCCTTGCGTTGTTGAAGTCTTTCCAGGCTGCGACAAAGGTCTTTACGCAGTCTTCATTCGTGGCGCTTATGATGAATTTTCGCTTAATTTGTATGCCTAATCTATGCGCTTCACCTTGCTCATCCTGGCCCTCTATAAGGAGGTCATCAAGTTTCCATCCCAGTCGGTTGGCTTGAAAATGGACTTGTGTAGGGATGGAATCTGAATAGACTGGAAGAAACGCCTTCGTTAAAAGCAAGGCCAGAAAAGACGCGCCAACATGATGTTCGAAAACAGTCCCACCACCACCCGTGGAGATGACGCTAGCCACATGGTCTTTTTTGCTCATTTTTCTGCCTAGCGTTTAAACCTCTACATGGATGACATGCCTATGTGGCACAATAGTGGCACAAAACTGCATGCTTTAAATGAAAACGGCTTCAATTTCATTTAAACAAAACCACCTAGCTATTGCTATTAGTGGTGCCCGAGGCCGGACTCGAACCGGCACGACCCTTTCGGATCAAGGGATTTTAAGTCCCTGGTGTCTACCAATTCCACCACTCGGGCAGGCAGGGTACGCACTTCTAGCCGCCGGCACGGGCAGCGTCAATCGCGGGCCTTGGCCCCCGGGCTGGGGCCTGCTATGACCTCCCCATGCGTGACTCCCGAAATCGGCTGGTGGTCCTGGGCCTGGACGGACTGCCACTCAGCCTGGCCAAGGCCCTCTGCCAGGACGGCAAGCTCCCCCATCTAGCCGGCCTGGCCTTCTCCTCCAACGCCCGGGCCATCCGGGCCGAGCTGCCGGAACTCTCGCCGGTCAACTGGGCCTCGCTGGTCACCGGCAAAAACCCGGGCGGGCACGGCGTCTTCGGCTTCTCCCGCATCGATCCGGCCACCTACACCCTCTCCCTCACCGACTCCTCGGCCATCCAGGCCCCCACCATCTTCGAGCGCCTGGGCGAGAAGGGGCTCACCTCCAAGGTGGTCAACCTGCCCGGAGCCTACCCGGCCAGACCCATAAACGGCATGCTGGTGGCCGGGTTCGTGGCCCATGACCTGGCCCGCGCGGTCCACCCGCCCTTTTTGGCCTCCGTCCTGGCCGGCGAGGGCTACGTGCTGGAGGCCGACACCACGCGCGGCGCCGGCGACCCGGACTACCTGCTCTCCCAGGTCCGGGCCACCCTGCGCTCGCGGGAAAAGGCCCTGGACCTCTTCTGGCCGGACCTGGCCTGGGACATGTTCATGCTGGTGCTCACCGAGACCGACCGCATCTTCCACTTCTTCTATCCGGCCGTGGCCAACCCCCAGCACGCCCTGCACGGGGCCTTCCTGGAGTTCCTGATCGAGTGGGACCGCCTGATCGGCCGCGTGCTCGAGCGGTATGACGCATTGCCGGACCCCAAGCGGCTGGTGGTCCTGGCCGACCACGGCTTCACCGAATGCCGGGCCGAGGTGGACCTCAACGTGTGGCTCATGAAGCAGGGCGTCCTGAAACTCCGGGCTATGGGGGTCACCGAATTCGACAGCCAGGCCATCGCCCCCCACGAGACCGCCGCCTTCGCCCTGGACCCGGGGCGCATCTACATCAACGTCAAGGAGCGCTTCGCCCGGGGCGTGTTCCACCAGTACATCGGCGACAAGCTCCGCCGGGAACTTCGGGCGGCCCTGCTGGAGCTGACCCATGGGGGCCAAAAGGTGATGGCCGCCGTGCACGAGCCCCAGGACATCTATTCCGGCCCTTTCACCTCGAATGCCCCGGACCTCGTCTGCGAGGCCAACCCCGGATTTTCGCTCACCGGCAAGTTCGACCGCATGGAGGTCTGCGGCCTGCACGGCCGCTACGGCTGCCACACCCCCGGCGACACCTTTTTCTACGACTCGGCCGGGAGCGCCCCGGCCTGCGTCAGCGCCGCCGGGCAGGAACTCTTCGCCCATTTCGGCTTGGAGGCGTAGGCCTTCCCCATGCCCAACACTTGCAACAGCCCGCGCATCCACGCCCGATTGGAGGCCTGACAGTCCGCCATGCCCATCGACTTCAAGAGCCAGCTCAACCCCGCCCAGCTGGAGGCGGTCATGGTCACGGACGGCCCGGTGCTGGTCATCGCCGGGGCCGGCTCGGGCAAGACCCGCACCCTGGTCCACCGCCTGGCCAGGCTGGTGAGCCTTGGCGTGGACCCCACCTCCATCCTGCTGCTGACCTTCACCCGCAAGGCCGCCTCCGAAATGCTGAGCCGGGCCGAGAAGCTCCTGGGCATGGCCCTGGGCGGGGTGCAGGGCGGCACCTTCCACGCCTTCTCCTTCGCCACCCTGCGCCGCCACCCCCAGGCCACGGGCTATCCCGGGACGCTGACCATCATGGACCGGGGCGACGCCGAGGAGGTCATGGGGCACGTGATCTCGGGGCTTGGCGCCGGCAAGGGCGACAAGAGCTTCCCCAAGAAGGGCTTCGTGCTGGAGTTGATCAGCAAGTCGCGCAACAAGGAACTCACCGTGAGCGACGTGCTCTCGCGCGAGGCCTACCAGCTTCTGCCCCATGCCACGGCCCTGGAGGAGATCGCCGACGAATACCGCATCTACAAGGAGAACCACGGCCTCCTGGACTACGACGACATGCTCTTCACCCTGGAGCGGGCGCTCCTTGCCCACCCGGACCTGCTTGAACAGCTGCGGGCCCGCCACCGCTACATCATGGTGGACGAGTACCAGGACACCAACCTGGTGCAGGCCCGGCTGGTGAAGCTCCTGGCCGGGGAGGCGGGCAACGTCATGGCCGTGGGCGACGACGCCCAGTCCATCTACGCCTTCCGGGGGGCCAACGTGGAAAACATCCTGTCCTTCCCCCGCATCTACCAAGGCACCCGCCTCATCCGCCTGGAGCAGAACTACCGCTCCACCCAGCCCATCCTGGACCTGACCAACGCCATCCTGCGGGGAGCCAAGGACCGCTTCGACAAGAACCTCTTTTCCGAGCGAGAGGGTGGCCCCAAGCCCGAACTGGTCAAGGCCTATTCCGACCAGACCCAGGCCCGCCTGGCCGTGGAGAAGATCCGGGAACTCAAGCGGCGCTACCTGGCCTGCGAAATCGCCGTGCTGTTTAGGGCCGGGTACCAGTCCTACTCCCTGGAACTGGCCCTGAACAAGGAGGGCATCGCCTTCCAGAAGTTCGGCGGCCTGCGCTTCTCCGAGGCGGCCCACGTGAAGGACGCGGTGGCCTTTCTGCGCGTGGTGCACAACCCGCGCGACGCCGTGGCCTGGAAGCGGGTGCTGACCCTGGTGGACAAGGTGGGGGAGAAGACCGCCCTCAAGATCGCCGTGGCCGTGCGCGACAACGACCAGGGGTTCCTGGCCGCCCAGCGCAAGAAGAACCCCGGCCTGGAGGCCGTGTTCGCCTTTCTGGAGGAGCTGCGCTCCGAGCCCGGCGGCCCGGCGGCCATGCTCGAGCGGGCCGTGGTCTTCTACACCCCGGCCCTTACCCGCCTGCACCCCGAGGACTATCCCCGCCGCCTGGCCGGCCTGGAGCAGCTCTCCCAGATCGCCGTGTCCTATGCCCACCTGGAGGCCTTCCTGGCCGACCTGGCCCTGGAGAATCCGGAGGAGGAGCGCAAGGGCGTCCGGGAAGACGCCGTGGTGCTCTCCACAGTGCATTCGGCCAAGGGACTGGAGTGGGCGGCCGTGCTTCTCCTGGACCTGGTGGACGACCGTTTCCCCTCCCGCCACGCACTGGCCAGGCCCGAGGACCTGGAGGAGGAGCGCCGCCTGCTCTACGTGGCCTGCACCCGGGCCAAGGACCTCCTGACCCTCTACGTGCCCGGCACCGTGTACAACCGGGCCGGTGGCGGCTCCCAGCCGGCCATGCCCAGCCTCTTCGTGCGCGAGCTTGACCGGGACCTGTACACCGAGATGCGCGAGACTTTCTCAGGCGCCCTCACCCGCCTGGGCGAAGGGGGCATGGGGAACGGATCCTTCCAGGCCCGTTCGGTCGATATGGGCGGGGAGATGTCCGGTTCGTTCCAGGACGGTATCGGCACCGGCTCCTTTTCCTCGGCCCGCCGCGAGGCCCTGGCCGAAAGCTGCCGGTCGGGAGCGCAGCCCCTTGAGCCCGCATTCGCCTCGCCCTTCGCGTCCTCGCCGGAATCCGGCGGAACCGGGGGGAACGGGCCGTTGGGGTTCTGCCAGCACCGCATCTTCGGCCGGGGCAAGGTGGTGGCCAGACTGGGCGACGGCAAGAGCCGGGTGAACTTCCCGGGTTTCGGCATGAAGGTCATCCTGAACGAATACCTGGAGATGGAGCCGTGAGCGCCGCGCCCGGCCGGTCCCCGGCCAGCCCCGCATGCCCGGCCGGAAGCCCCGGGGAGGCCCCATGAGCGTCCGGGCCAGGCTTTTTCTCCTCCTTGTGGCCCTGTCCGTGCTGCCCATCCTTCTCCTGCGCCTGAACGCCCAGCACCAGTTGCGGGAACTCTCCGGGGACCTGGTGCCCCGCTCCCAGCACCTTCTGGTCGAGAAGGCCAAGGCCTACATGCGCCTGATGGTGGAGGACCACGCCGAGTTGTGGCGGCGCGAGAGCGTTCTTCTGGAACAGACCCTGCGCTTGCAGGTCATGGAGATCGACAAGGTCCTGGCCGCCGGCGCCGCCTCTGCTCATAGGGACGCTGGCGCGACTGCCCATACGGACGCCGACTCGTCCGGGCTCCTGGCTGAAGCCTATACGAACGCGGCCAGGCTGATCGGCAACAACGTCCTGGGGCAGGTCACCATTTTCGAGGACGGCCGGGTGTTTGCCTCCTCAGGGGAAACGGGTCTGCCCGACCGTTTCGTGGACCGGGGGGCGGACTGGTACCGGTTGGCCAAACGTGAGAAGGGCATGGTCTGGACCGCTCCGGTGATCGATCCGACCACCCGGCGCATAGCCTTCACCCTTTCCACGCCCGTGCGCGACGCCTCCGGCCGCGTCGTGGGGGTCACGGCCATCATGGCCCCCCTGTCCATCGGCGGCCTGAGCCGCATGCACACCGCCAGTGTCTCCTCCAGGCTCAAGACCTATCTGGTGGACTTCGCCCAGGCGGACTCCCCGGATAAGGGGCTGCGCATCATCGGCCAGGCCGACCCCCAGGAACCCGGGGCTGCAAAGGACACGGACTCCGGCACGGGTCCCGACACGGACGCCGGCCTGGAGCGCGGCATGGGCCGCGGCATGGGGATGATGGGCTCCGACATGGGGATGATGAACTCCGGCATGGTCCACGGCATGGGCCGCGGCATGGGGATGATGGGCGTGCTGGCTCCGGCCTGGCTCACCCCGGACGATCACGCCGAACTCCAATCCATGCTGTCGGACCTGAAAAACGGGCTGGGCGAGGTCCGCCAGGCCGAACTTGACGGCAAGGACTACATCTGGGCCTACGCCCCGTCCGGAGTGAAGGGCCTGGCCCTGGTGCTGGTGGCCCCCAAGTCGGATGTGGCCGCCGACGCGACCCAGGCCGCCGAATACATCGAGCGGCGCTTCAAGGATGAGCTGCGGGAGACCCTGTACCTGCTCCTGGTGGCCCTGGCGGTCATCGCCGTGGCGGCGTGGCTTGTCTCGCGCTCGGTCACCCGGCCCATCCTGGAGCTTTCCGGCGCGGCGGCTTCCCTGGGCCAGGGAGACTTCAGCGTCCGGCTCGTTCCCTCCGGGGGCCGCGAGTTACGGGAGATGGGCCGCGTCTTCAACGACATGATCCCCCAGCTCAAGGACCACACCAGGCTCATGCACGCCGTGGCCCTGGCCAGGGAAGTGCGCCTCCGCCTCCTGCCCGCCGCCCTGCCCGCCTTGCCCGGCCTGGACCTGGCCGCCGCCAGCCTTTCCTGCGAGGAGGTGGGCGGCGACTCCTACGACGTCTTCCCCGTGGGGCACTGCCGCCTGGGGTGCACGGCCGCCCTGGTCGGGGACGTGTCCGGCCACGGCCTGGACGCGGCCCTGCTCATGGCCACGGCCAGGGCCCTGCTGCGCATGCGCGCAAGCCAGCCCGGGACCCCCGCCGACGTGGTCACCGACGTCAACCGCTTCCTGACGGCGGACACCATGGGCTCGGGACGGTTCATGACCCTTTTCTACATGGAGTTGTCGCCCCGGACGCGTCAGCTGCGCTGGGTGCGGGCCGGACACGATCCGGCCATCCTGTACCGCGCTGCATTGGGCGAGTTCGAGGAACTGGGCGGCCCGGGCATTTCGCTGGGCGTCCTGGAGGACCGCGTGTTCACCGAGTCCTCCCGCCCCTGGCTCGCCCCGGGCGAGGTGCTGCTCATCGGATCGGACGGGCTGTGGGAGACACGCGGGCCTGACGGGGGCATGTTCGGCAAGGACAGGGTGCGGGAGATCATGCGGGAGAACGCCGGGCAAAGCGCCCAGGGGGTGCTGGAGGCCATCCTGGCGGCCCTGGACGCATACCGGGGCGACTCCCCTGCCGAGGACGACGTGACCCTCCTGGTGATCAAGGCCGTGACCGGTCCAGGGGATGGAATTCCTCAACAGGCGGATTAAACGGAGGAGCTATCGATGACCACTACGGAAAAAGACGCGAAATTCCGCTTCTGCCCCCTTTTGACCACCCCGGACGGCAAGCTGCGCTTCTGCCAGGGCAGCCAATGCATGATGTGGCGCTGGTTGGGTGAGGAAACCGGGGAAGGGGCTTCCGGTTTCTGCGGCCTGGCCAGCGCCCCGGTGAGCCTGTCCCTCGGAGGCAGGACGCGAGGCTTCCTGTCCGCCACGCCCGGAAAGGACCCGGAGAACCCCTTCGGCTAACCCGCGCTGAGAGAGGGCCGAAATCCCGCTTTGACAAGGGCACTTCAACTTTGTATGAGCCCCCCCGGTCTGGAGAATCCATGCGCGCCCTCATTATCGACGACGATTCGGTCACCCGCCTGTACTTCGAGGAAATCCTCGCCCCGCACGCCGGCATCCACACTGCGGCCTGCGGGGCCGAGGGCGTGGAGGCCTTCAGCCGGGCCCAGGCCGAGGGCCGGCCCTTTCAGGCCGTGCTGGTGGACATTTGCATGCCCGGCATGGACGGCCATCAGGCCCTGCAGCAGATTCGGAGCCTGGAGCAGAAGGCCGGCCTTGGCCAAGCGGAGCAGGCGGCCGTGGTCATGATATCGTCCATGGACGACGCCCGCAACGTCAACCGGGCCTTCTTCCAGGGCGGGGCCATCAGCTTCCTCACCAAACCGGTGGAACCCGAGGTCCTTGTAGCCGAACTGCGCAAGTTCGGCCTGATCCCGTAACCAGCTGATCCACCTTCCGAACGGAGCCCCCCTTCCGGTCAGGGCGGTCCCGACCGGAACGAACCAGTCCCGACAGGCCCAACAGCCCGAACAGTATGTTGCGCAACCCCTCTCTTCCCGATAAAGGCTCTTTAAGATCCCCAATCCGCCGTTCGGGAGGCACGCATGCGCTCAGGCATCCTCTTCGCCCTCATTCTGGCGGTCATTGTCCCGGCCAGGGCCGCATTGGCCTACACCGACGAGGCCCAGGCCGCCCGGAACCGGTCCGTCCTGCCCTCACGGTTCGTCCATCTGAGCGAGGTCGCCCCGGACATCGTCCAGGACATCCGCTACGCCGGCTATCACAACTTCCTGGGTCGCCCGGTTGCGGGTTACGAGTCCGCGCAGTGCATCCTGACCAAGGATGCGGCCGAGGCCCTCAAGGCCGTGCAGAAGGAACTGAACGCCTCGGGCCTCGGGCTCATGGTCTACGACTGCTACCGGCCCACGCGAGCGGTCCAGGATTTCATGAACTGGAGCAGAAATCCCCAGGACCAGATCGCCAAGAACGAGTTCTACCCCACCGTGGACAAGAAGGACTTTTTCGAATTGGGCTACGTGGCCAAGAAATCCAGCCACTCGCGCGGCTCCACCATGGATCTGACCATCGTCCCCTTCCCCTTCAAACCGGGGGAAACCTTCAGCCCGGGCCAGGCGCTCGTCCCCTGCACCGCCCCCTACGAGGACCGCTTCAGGGACGGGTCCGTGGACATGGGCACCGGCTTCGACTGCATGGACGACCGCTCCCATGCCCTCTCGGACAAAATCCCCCTGATCGCCCAGCAGAACAGGATGCTTCTGCGCCACATCATGGAAAAATACGGCTTCGTCCCCTACGACGCCGAGTGGTGGCACTTCACCCTCAAGGCGGAGCCCTTTCCGAACACCTCCTTCGACTTCACGGTGACCGAACCCAGAAAGTGAGGTTCGCCCCCTCGCGGCCTGCCGGGCGGATGAAACTCGTAAGCCGGATCCGGCGCGGACACCGCCGGGTCATCCCCGAATCCGTATGACCCCTTTCCCGCGCAAGGAGCGCCTGTTCACCTTCGAATTCATCGCCCCATGCCTGCTCATCTTCCTGGCTTACTGCAACACCACCGTGTTCTACAGCCTGGAAGTGTACCTGGGCCGGCTCGGCATCGCTCAGGCCTGGCGGGGCTTTCTCGTCGGCGGTTCCTCCCTGGCCACCATCGCCTCCTTCCTGCTTTTGAGCCCGTTCATGACCACCCGGAACGCCTCCCGCAACGCCTTCGCCGGGGCCGTGCTGCTCATGCTCTGCGGCGTGTCCTACCTGTACGCCCGCTCTACCGGTGAGCTTCTGGCCGTGCGCCTGGCCAACGGCGTGGGGGTGTACCTGCTCTCGGCGGCGGCCATGACCCTGATGGTGGCCTCTATCCCGCCCGGCCGCAGCGGACAGGCCTTCGGGACCTATTCGGTGGCCATCCTGCTGCCCTACTGCGTGGTCCCGGCCGCGTTCGACGCCCTGCACGCCGACCAGGCCTCACTGCCCCACGGCTACATGGTCATGTCCCTGTTCCTGGCCCCTGCCCTGGTGCTGATCCCCTTGATCGGCCGCGCTCGCCGCCGCTCAGCGAGGCCCGCCCAGCCGCCCCGGACCGTGACCCCCGGGGAGATGTTCAGGAATGCGGCCAGGCCGCCCATCGGCCTGCTGCTCTTCGTCTCCAGCCTGTACATGACCGCGTTCTCCGCCGTGTTCTTCATGTCCAAGGGCTATTTCCAGGCCCGGGGCCTGCCCAACGTGGGATATTTCTTCGCCATCCAGATGGCCTGCATGATCGCCATCCGCCTGTTCGCAAGCGTCATCTTCGACCGGGTCCGGAAGATGCGTCTGATCGGCCTGTGTTTCGCCCTGACCGCCACAAGCTGCGTCCTGGCGGCCCTCGCCGGCGGGTGGCCGCTCATGTGCCTGTCCGCCGTGATCATGGGCACGGGCATGGGGCTCGGCTCACCGGCCATGAACGCCCTCATGTTCAGCATCTCGGACGAGCGGTTCAAGGGGGTGAACTCCAATCTGATGACCATGTCCCAGCAACTGGGCAACTTCCTCGGCCCCATGCTCGGCGCGCTGGCCGTAAGGGACCTGGGCTACTCCGGCTTCCTGAACCTGGGCGCGGCCGCCTGCCTGCTGGCCCTGGCGATCTGCGCTTGGTTCGCCGGAAAGGACCTGGACCGGGGGGACCCGGCCCGGGTCAGGAAGTGATCGGCAAAAGCCGCATCAGTCGCTGGTCAATCCCTTTCCCCGAGAATTCCCGCTTGACACCTCCGCGCCCAGGCGGGTAGTCATCGTGCCCATGCAGTCCCTCAACTTTGCCGCTGGCTTCTCTTTTTGGTTTTATTTCTGGTTTAGCCGCGCCAGCGGTATCGGTAAGGGTGCACGGTAGACACGACAAGTTGACCGGAACCACACCGAGGGCCGCTGGCGAAAAGCCGGCGGCCCTTTCGTTTGACCAGGACCGCCGGACGACAACAGCCGGCGGGGCGACCCCGGTGCAAACAGCAGGAGAGGCACATGCTCATCGGAAAAGCCGTACGCCTGGAACGCATCTTCAACCGCAACAACAACCGCACCATCATCGTACCCATGGACCACGGCGTCACCGTGGGCCCCATAGACGGGCTCATCGACATGCGCGAAACCATCAATCAGGTGGCCGAGGGCGGGGCCAACGCCGTGCTCATGCACAAGGGCTTGGTGCGCTGCTCCCACCGCAAACGCGGCCGCGACGTGGGCCTCATCATCCATCTGTCCGCCTCCACCACCATCTCTCCCTTCCCCAACGCGAAAACGCTCGTGGGCACCGTGGAAGACGCCCTGAAGCTGGGCGCGGACGGCGTGTCCCTGCACGTCAACCTGGGCGACGAGACCGAACGCCACATGCTGGAGGATTTCGGCCACGTCACCTCGGTGGCCACCGAATGGGGCGTCCCGGTGCTGGCCATGGTCTACGCGCGCGGCCCCAAGGTGAAGAACGAGTACGACCCCGAGGTGGTGGGCCACTGCGCCCGGGTCGGCCTGGAGCTGGGCGCGGACGTGGTCAAGGTGCCCTACACCGGCGACATTTCGAGCTTCTCCAGGGTCTGCGACGCCTGCTGCGTCCCGGTGGTCATTGCCGGCGGCCCCAAGCTCTCCAACGTGCGCGACCTGATCGCCATGGCCCACGACTCGGTGCAGGCCGGCGGTTCGGGCCTGTCCATCGGACGCAACATCTTCCAGTACGCCCAGCCGGCGCGTCTGGTTCAGGCCCTGCACGGCGTGGTGCACCTCAACTGGGAGGTGGAACAGGCCATGGAACTTCTCAAGGACTAGGTGGACACCGTGAAACATGTCTGGTTTTCGGCTTTGCCGTTCGATAAGAAACTGGTGACCCTGGCCCTGGAGTCCGGAGTGGACGCCATAATCACCGAGGCCGGGCGCGCGGAAGACGTGCGCGCCCTGGGCCGGGTGGAAGTGCTCACCCCGGAGGACGTCACCCGGGTGGCCCTCTCCTCCAAGGCCGACGAGGACGTGGCCACGGCCGCGCTCAAGGCCGGCAGGAAGACCGTGCTGGCCCTCGGCTGGGAGATCATCCCCGTGGAGAACATCCTTGCCCAGGCCACGGGCCTGGGCGTGGAGGTGGAGAGCCTTGACCAGGCCCGCCTGGCCGCCGGGATACTCGAGCGCGGCGTGGACGTGATCGTGGTGCTGCCCCAGGCGGCCAAGGACCTCAAAAGGATCGTGGCGGACGTGAAACTCTCCCAGGGAAAGGTGGACCTGCGCAAGGCCGTGGTCACCTCCATCAAGGCCGCCGGGCTCGGGCACCGGGTGTGTGTGGACACCATGAGCATGCTGAAGAAGGGCCAGGGCATGCTGGTCGGCAATTCCAGCGCGTTCACCTTCCTGGTGCACGCCGAGACCGAGTCCAACCCTTACGTGGCCGCCCGCCCCTTCCGGGTGAACGCCGGGGCCGTGCACGCCTATGCCGTCATGCCCGGCGACAGGACCAACTACCTTGAGGAGCTGGCCTCTGGCGACGAGGTGCTGGTGGTCAGCGCCGACGGTTCGACCTCCCTGGCCACCATTGGCCGGGTGAAGGTGGAGATCAGGCCCATGCTGCTCATCACCGCCAAGGTGGGGGACGAAACGGGCGCGGTGTTCCTGCAGAACGCCGAGACCATCCGGGTGACCCGTCCGGACGGCGAGCCGGTGAGTGTGGTCAGCCTCAAGGAAGGCGACGAGGTGCTCTGCAAGGTGGACGAGGCCGGGCGACACTTCGGGATGCGCATCAGCGAAGAAATCAAGGAGGGCTAACCGCATGGCCCCTGAAAACCCCAAGTCCGCCGAATCCCCCCTTTCCGAGGACCCCGCGCGCGACCTCCCGTTGGACTCCGTGCGTGAGGGCATCGACCAGGTGGACCGGGACATGCTGGCCCTGCTCAACAGGCGGGCGGCCCTGTCGCTCGAGGTGGGCCGGCTCAAGGCCGGCAGCGACGAACCTGTGTTCAAGCCCTTCCGCGAAAAGGAGGTGCTCGAGAAGCTGGCCCGGGAAAACCCTGGGCCGCTGCCGGAAGAGCACCTGAGGGCCATCTACCGGGAGATCATGTCCAGCTCGCGCCGCCTCCAGCGCACCCAGAAGGTGGCCTACCTGGGCCCGGAGGGAACCTTCTCCTACTTCGCGGCCGTATCCTACCTGGGCAAGAGCGCCGACTTCGAGCCGCGCCAGACCATCGACCAGGTCTTCGAGGCCGTGAGCCTGCGCGACGCGGAGCTTGGGGTCATCCCCCTGGAGAACTCCCTGCAGGGCACCGTGGGCCAGAGCCTGGACCTGTTTTTGCGCCACGACGTGTTCATCCAGGCCGAGCTGTTTTGCAGAATCAGCCATTCGCTGCTCTCCAAGGGCACGGACATCACCCGCATCGAGGAGGTCTACTCCCATCCGCAGCCCCTGGCCCAGTGCAGCGGCTGGCTGAAGGCCCACCTGCCCATGGCCCGCATCGTGCCCACGGACTCCACGGCCGCCGCGGCCACGCGCGTGGTCTACAATCCCAGGGCCGCGGCCATAGGCCACGTGAAACTCTCGGAGATGCTGGGCCTCAACGTCCTGGCCAGCCGCATCGAGGACCTGCCCGACAACTGGACCCGCTTCCTGGTCATAGGCCCCACGGAGACCAAGTCCGGCAACCGGGACAAGACCTCCATCCTGTTCACCCTGCCGGACAAGCCCGGGGCGCTGTCCATGGTGCTCTCGAAGCTGGCGAGCGAGGGGATCAACCTGACCAAGCTGGAGTCGCGGCCGATCCGCGGCGAGAAGTGGAAATACGTATTCTTCGCGGACCTGCAGTGCGACCTGGGCCGCGACGAATTCCAGAAGATGCTCACGGAGCTCAGAAACGAACTGCACAGCCTGCGCATCCTGGGCAGCTATCCCACAGGACCGTACCTGGACGTGTCCGGGTCGGCCGTGGTGGAAAGGGGGTAGCCATGTCAACGGTGATCGACATCAAGGCCCCGGCCTCCAAGTCCGTCTCGCACCGGGCCTTCATCTGCGCGGCCCTGGCCGAGGGGAAGTCCCTGGTCGTCGACGCCCTGGAGTCCGACGACCTCATCCGCACCCGGGGCTGCCTCACGGCCTGCGGCGCTCAGTTCACGCACACCCGGGAGGGCTGGGAGGTCACCGGCATCGGCGGCCAGCCCAGGGGAGGCGTGGAGGCCCCGGCCGACTGCGACGTGGGCGAATCCGGCACCACCTGCCGTCTGCTCACCGCCGTGCTGGCCGCCGGCAAAGGGCTCTTCCACATCCACGGCGCGGGACGCATGCACTCCCGGCCCATCGGCCAGCTCACAAGCGCCCTTGAGCCTCTCGGCCCCGTGTTCGACTGGCAGGGCCAGCCCGGCTACCCGCCCTTCGTCATCGTGACCTCCGGCCTGTCCGGCGGGGAGGTGGTCATCCCGCTGGACGAATCCAGCCAGTACCTCTCGGGGTTGCTGCTGGCCGCGCCCCTGGCCGCCCGACGCATGGTCATTGGCGTGGGCGGGGACAAGGTGGTCTCCTGGCCGTACGTGTCGCTCACCCTCATGGCCATGGCCGATTTCGGGGTGGACGTGGGCGTGGACGCCCTGGAAGACGGCGACTGGTTGCGCAAGGCATACACCGAGGTCACCCAGGTGATCCCGGGCCGGCTCATCTTCATGGTGAACCCCGGGCGCTACCAGGCCCGGACCTACACGGTGGAGGGCGACTGGTCCAACGCCTCCTACTTCCTGGCGGCCGGGGCCGTCGGGGAAAAGCCCGTACTGGTGCGTGGGCTGCGCCGGGACTCCCTACAGGGCGACAAGGCCATCCTGGACATACTGTCGCGCATGGGCGCCCGGGTGGACTGGGACAACTCGGGCGTGACCGTGTCCGGCCAGGGCCTTCACGGGGTTGAACTCTCCATGGGGTCCTGCCCGGACCTGGTGCCCACGGTGTGCGCCGTGGCCGCCCAGGCCACTGGGCCAACCACCATCCGCGACGTGGCCCATCTGCGCATCAAGGAATCCGACCGGCTGAACGCCTGCGCCGACGAACTGCGCAAGGTCGGGGCCGAAGTCGAGACCTTCGAGGACGGCCTGACCATCACCCCAAGGCCCATCGCGGCCGGGCGGGCCGTGGACTTCTGCACCTACGGCGACCACCGCATGGCCATGAGCATGTCTCTTTTCCAGTTCGCCGGGGTGGACGTGCGGCTGGACAATCCCGGCTGCGTGGCCAAGAGCTTCCCGGAGTTCTGGGACCAATGGAGGCTGACGCGTTGAGCGGGATTTCGGACATGGGTGACACCGGGGCCATCCAAACCCTCACGGTGGTGGGGGCTTCGGGCAAGATGGGGCAGCTCATCGTGCAACGCAGCCGCCAGGCGGGCCTGGCCTGCTTCGAGCTGGACGCGCCGCTTGACGCGCAGGCCTCGCGCGAGGCGGCCGAAAGGGCCCTGCCCCACTCGGACCTGGTGCTGCTCAGCGTGCCCGCCCAGGCCGTGGCGGAGGTGCTCGCCAAGCTGGCCCCGCTCATCCCGAAGGGCTGCATCGTGGCGGACGTCTGCTCGGTGAAGGTGCGCCCCCTGGAGGAGATGACGGCCCTGCACCCCGGGCCGGTGGTGGGCACGCATCCGCTGTTCGGCCCCAGGCCTCCCGAGGGCGAACCCCTGCGGGTTGCGGTATGCCCCGGCCGGGCCGAAGCGTCCAGCCGTGGGACCGTGTGCTCCGGCCAGGACGAAGCGGCTTGCCGCGCGGTGGAGCAGTGGCTCGCCCGCCTGGACTTCGCCCCCTTCCGGGCCACGGCCGAGGAGCACGACCGGGCCATGGCCTACGTGCAGGGCCTCAATTTCGTGTCCACCGTGGCCTATCTGGCGGCCCAGGCCAGCCGCGAGGATTTCGACCGCTTCCTGACGCCGTCCTTCAAGCGGCGGCTCGACGCGGCCAAGAAACTGATCTTGGAGGACGCCGGGCTGTTTCGGCTCATCTTCGAAGCCAACCCGTACAGCCTGGAGGCCGTGCGCTCCTTCCGCAACTACCTGAACGTGGCCGCCGGCGGCGATCTGGAGCTGCTGGTGGAGCGGGCCAAAGGCTGGTGGAAGGAAGATGGCGGGGAAGCCGCAAGCGTCCCCCGCACCGACGAAACTGACTCATAATAAGGGATTTCAAAGGGTGAAACCCTTTGGCCGCCGGAGGCGTCCCCCGCGACACCCCCGAGCCCCGCAACGAAAGGATGCGCCATGATCGAGTTCTTGCAGGAAGCCAAGTGGCTGCCGGCCGACGTACAGACGCCCATCAGCCTGTACCTGGGCCTGGTGGGCGACCGGCCGGGCATACTCTTCGAGTCCGCCGAGGTGGACGGACGGCTGGGACGCTACTCTATCCTGGCCTGGGATTTCCAGCTCACGGCCAACTGCCAGGACTCGAAGCTCGCCCTGACCATGCACGACGAACGGCTCAAGCCCCTCGAAAGGCTGAACGGCCGCCCCTTCCTGGAGGGCGTGCGTGAAATGATGGCCGAGATCACCGTGACCCCGCCGGCCGGGTTCGAGGACCTGCCCTCCATCACCCGGGGCCTGTACGGCTATTTCGGCTACGGCGCGGCGGCCCTGTTCGAGCCCAAGATCGCCAAGGTCATTCCGCCCAAGGACGTGGAGTGCACCCTGTGCCTGCCGGGCAGCGTGGTGCTCTTCGACCATCTTCGCCACCGCTGCTGCCTGTTGACGCTGAGCGGGGGCAGACGTCCCAAGCTGGACGCGGCGGCCGTGCTGCGCACCATGGACAAGCCCGAGATGGGTGGGGTTTTGCACCATCCCGGCGAGCAGGCCTTCCTCAACGGGGTACGCAAGGCCAAGGAGATGATCCACCAGGGCGAGTGCATCCAGGTGGTGCTCTCCAACCGTTTCCAAGCTCCCTTCAACGGCGACCCCTTCGCGGTGTACCGCCGCCTGCGCCAGGTGAACCCCTCGCCGTACATGTTCTTCGTGAGGCTTCCCCGGATAACCCTGGTGGGTTCTTCGCCGGAATTCCTGGTGCGCTGCGTGAACGGCGTGCTGACCACTGCGCCCATCGCCGGGACAAGACCGCGCGGACGCGACGAGGCCCAGGACGAACATTTCGCCCAGGACCTGCTGGCCGACCCCAAGGAGCGGGCCGAGCACGTCATGCTGGTGGACCTGGGCCGCAACGACCTGGGCCGCATCGCCACCCCGGGCAGCGTGCACGTGGAGAAGTTCATGCAGGTGGAGAAGTTCTCCCACGTGCTGCACCTGACCTCCTACGTCACTGCCAGGCTCAAGGACGGCCTGGACGCCCTGGACGTGGTCGGCTCGGTATTCCCGGCCGGCACGGTGTCCGGCGCGCCCAAGGTGCGGGCCATGGAGATCATCGCCGAGACCGAGACCACCCCGCGCGGCCCGTACGCCGGGGCCATCGGCTGGCTGGGCCTGGACAAGGGCCGGGTGGACCTGGACACCGGCATCCTCATCCGGACCATGTGGTTCCGCGACGGCATGGTGCATTGGCAGACCGGGGCCGGAATCGTCTTCGATTCCGACCCGGACAGGGAATGGCAGGAAGTGCACAACAAGGCCCGGGTGCTGGCCGAGGTTCTGGCCGGACAGGAGGAAGGCGATGTTTTTGCTCATAGATAATTTCGACTCCTTCACCTTCAACCTGGTGCAGTACTTCCAGCAGCTGGGCCACGATCCGCGGGTCTTGAAGAACGACGACCCCGAGATTCTGGACCTGGCCGCGTCCGGCACGGTGGAGACGTGCGTCATCTCCCCCGGCCCCAGCCGTCCGGAGAACGCCGGGTTGTGTCTCAAGTTCCTGGACCAGCTGCCGAAAACAACGCCGGTGCTTGGCGTGTGCCTGGGGCACCAGATACTCGGGCATTATGCCGGAGCCCCCGTGGTGGTGGCGGACAGGATCATGCACGGCAAGGTAAGCCTGGTGACCCACCGGGAGACCGGCCTCTTCGAAGGCGTGAGCAACCCCATGGAGGTCTGCCGGTACCATTCACTCCTGGTGCTGGCCAATAAAGCGCCCGACAAGCTGGAGATCACCGCCTGGACCGACGAGAACGAGGTCATGGGGTTGAAATGGAAGGACCGCCCGTGGGTGGGGGTGCAGTTCCATCCGGAGAGCGTGCTCACGCCCGAAGGGATGCGGATGCTCAAGAACTTCCCGGAGAAAATCGTCTAGGCGCCGCCGTCATGCCGCTCAGCATCCGCAACCTCTCCCCGCAGGACGTGCTCGGCGACGAGACCACCCTGTGGAAGTACCTCACCTTCGAGAAGTTTCTCGACTTCCTGCTCATGAAGCGGATGTACTTCCGGCGGGTGGACAAGCTGCACGACCCTTACGAGTGCCTCATGCCGCCCGGCATGTACGCCACGGCCCAGGATGAAGAGTCGCCCGAGTCCTGGAAGCGCTTCCTGATGCGCCACGACGAATACATCAACACCGAACGCACCAAGGTGTTCGTCAACTCCTGGCACGTGAGCGAGCACGAGTCCGAGGCCATGTGGAAGCTCTTCGGGGGCAGCGGCCACTCCATCGCCGTGCAGACCACCTTCGACACCCTCATGACCGAGATGTCCTCCCACGACCTCACGGCAGGGAAGGTGGTCTACACGGACGTCGCCCAGGACGACTGCCAGATTTCGGACATCTACGACTTCTCCCTGCTCAAGCGCAAACCCTTCGAGCACGAGAAGGAGTTCCGGCTGATCTACATCAACAACGACGGCCCGGACAGCCCCAAGCTCCTGGATGCGAACGGCCTGCACATCCAGGTGGAACCGGCCCACATCATCGAGAGCATCTACGTGTCCCCACTCTCCGAGCCGTGGCAGTTCGAGCTGTCCCTGGCCATCATCGAGGGGCAGGGACTGTCGGACCGGGTGACACGGTCCACGCTGTTCAATTGCCCGGTGATGCGGCGGTAGGATCGTCTGGCGGGTCAGGCGGGAATTGACCCTTTATCCAGGTTGAACGGGCGACGGCCTCCCTCAAACGGCTGCCGCGAAAGTGAAGAAGGAGTCTCCATGCAAGTCCTCGAACATCTGGCCCTTGGCAAGAACCTGAGCGAAGAAGAAGCCCTGGCCTCATTCCGGGCCATGTACACGGGCGTCATGCCCCCCTCCTGCGTGGGCGCGTTCCTCATGGGGCTCAAGACCAAGGGCGAGACCGGGCTGGAGATCGCCTGCGGGGTCAAGGCCGCCCTTGAAGAGGCCAGGCTGGTCCCGGGCCTGACCGAGGACCGCATCGACACCTGCGGCACCGGCGGGGACAACACCTGCTCCTTCAACTGCTCCACGGCCGTGGCCCTCTATCTGGCGGCGCTTGGCCACAAGGTGGTCAAGCACGGCAACCGCTCGGTGTCCTCCACCTGCGGCTCGGCGGACATCATCGAGGCCCTGGGCCTGGGCCTCACCGTCGAACCCGCGGCCGTGGCCGGCGAACTCGCGGCGCGCAACTTCGCGTTCCTCTTCGCCCCCAACTTCCACCCGGCCTTCAAGCGCATCATGCCCATCCGCAAGGAACTCGGCGCGCGCACCCTCTTTAACCTCATGGGGCCGCTGCTCAACCCGGCGCGCCCCACGCACCAGCTCCTGGGCGTGCCCACGGCCGGGTTCGTGCCGCTTATCGCCGAGGCCCTGTCCCTCACCGGCGTGCGCCGGGCCGCCGTGGTCCACGGCGCGGGCGGCTTCGACGAACTCTCCCCCTTCGGCCCGGCCGAGGTCTCCTGGATACGCGACGGCTGGACCCGCCATCAGACCATCGACCCCGCAGACTACGGCATCCCCCGCCACAAGCTCTCCGAGGTGGCCGTGGCAGGCAAGGAGGAGGCCATTGCCGTGCTCCGGGATCTCCTTGCGGGCGTCGGCCCCGAGGCCATGAAGGACATGCTGGCCCTCAACTTGGGCACGGCTCTGCACCTGCTGGAGGACGACCTTTCCCTCAAGCAGGGCATCGACCGCGCCCGCGACGCGGTGGCCTCCGGCGCCGCAGCCAAATTCTGGAACGGAAAGATACTCAACGGGAAGAGCCATGCTTGAAAAATTCCGCGCGGCCAAGGCCGACGAAATCGCTCGCCTGATCCAACTGGAAAAGACCCACAAGCTGCCCGCGCCCTTAACCGGCGAGCGGCCGGACTTCGCCCGCGCCCTGTGGGAGACAGGCCCCGGAGCGGTGATCGCCGAGTACAAACGGGCCTCGCCCTCCCGCGGCGAGATCAACCTGTCGGTAACCTGCGAGCAGGTGGCTCAGGCCTACAAGGACGCCGGAGCGGCCGCCCTGTCCGTGCTCACCGAGGAGACCTACTTCAAGGGCAGCCTGGACTTCCTCGCCCGCATGGCCCCGGCCGGCCTGCCCATGCTGCGCAAGGACTTCATCCTGCACCCACTGCAGGTGGTTGCAACCGCTGCCACGCCCGCCTCGGCCCTGCTGCTCATCGCCCGCATGCTCAATTCCAAGGAGCTGCGCGACCTGCTGGCCCTGGCCCAGGCCTTCGATCTGGCCGCCGTGGTGGAGGTGTGCGACGTGCGCGACCTGGAAAAGGCCCAGGGCGTCTCCCCGGACATCATCCAGGTGAACAACCGGGACCTGGACACGCTCACCTGCGACCTGTCAGTGGCCGAAAGCCTGAGTGAGTTCAAGCGCGAAGACCAGATCTGGATCGCGGCCAGCGGCATTGCAAGGCCCGAGGACGTCACGCGCATGGTTGAGGCCGGATACGACGCCGTGCTGGTGGGGACGTCCCTCATGAGCGAGGGCGACCCGGGCGCGGCGCTTGGCAGGCTGGTACGGAGAAAAGCGTGAGGGGCGAAGAGAATATGCCTCCGGCGGCCAAAGGGCTGCGCCCTTTGGAATCCCATCTGGGGGGTGTGGTGGGGTTCGCCCTCGCGACAGGCGGTGCGTTTCCGTGGCATGGCCAGCAGGCGTGCGGAGAGGAGAAGTGCCGGTGAGCCTTCTGGTGAAAATCTGCGGTATGACCCTGCCGGAACAGGCCCGGGCCATCGACGAGATGGGCGTGGACTTCCTGGGCTTCATCTTCGCGGCCAAAAGCCCGCGTCAGGTGACTCCGGAGCAGGTGGCCGCCATCCCGCACGGCAGGGCCAAGCGCGTGGGCGTGTTCGTGGAGCAGGACGCCGATGAAGTTCTGCGCATCATGGACGCGACCGGGCTGGACCTGGCCCAGCTCCACGGCGGCCAGGACGAGGCCTTCTGCCGCGCGGTCGGCACGGAGCGGGTGATCAAGGTGTTCTGGCCGCAACGCCATGAAAGCCTGGTTTCTCTCCAGGAAGAGATGGAACGCTTCGCGGACCTGTGCGCCCTCATGCTCCTGGACTCCGGCACGTCCGGCGGCGGCCACGGCGTGAGCCTCGACTTCGCCGCCCTGGCCGGGCTCGCCGCCCCGCGCCCGTGGCTTCTGGCCGGGGGGCTCACCCCGGAAAACGCGGCCCGGGCCGCACGGGAGGCAATATCCCCCGGACTGGCGGGGCTGGACCTCAATTCCGGGGTGGAATCCGCCCCGGGCGTGAAAAACATGATCATAGTAGAGAAAGCGATACGTATTCTTAAAAGTATCTGAGGATCGTCCCATGCAAAAAGGCTACTTCGGAAAATTCGGGGGCATGTTCGTGCCGGAACTGCTCATGCCGCCACTCCTTGAGATCGAGGAGGCCATGAACACCATCGTGCCGAGCGAGGCTTTTCAGGCGGAATTCGTCGCCCTGCTGGAGGACTACGTGGGCCGGCCCTCGGCCCTGTACCGCTGTCCCAACCTCTCGAGACAGCTGGGTTTCAATCTGTGGCTCAAACGCGAGGACCTGAACCACACCGGCGCGCACAAGATCAACAACGCCCTGGGTCAGGGACTGCTGTGCAAACACATGGGCAAGTCCGTGCTCCTGGCCGAGACCGGAGCGGGCATGCACGGCGTGGCCACGGCCACGGCAGCGGCCATGCTGGGGCTTACCTGCGTGGTGTACATGGGGGCCACGGACGTGGTGCGTCAGTCCCACAACGTGAAGCGCATGGGGCTTCTGGGCGCAACCGTGGTGCCCATCGAGAGCGGCACCCGGACCCTCAAGGACGCCATCAACGCGGCCCTGCGTCGCTGGATCGCGGACCAGCGCACCACCCACTACTGCTTCGGCACCGCCGCCGGACCGCACCCCTTCCCCACCCTGGTGCGCGAGTTCCAGTCGGTGATCAGCCGGGAGGCCAAGGCCCAGTTCCTGCGCAAGATCGGCCGGTTGCCGGACTACGTGGTGGCCTGCGTGGGTGGCGGCTCCAACGCCATCGGGGCCTTCAGCGAATTCGTGCCCCACGCCGAGGTCAAGCTGGTAGGCGTGGAGGCCGCCGGAACGGGCGAGCCCGGCTGCGACAACTCCGCGCCGCTCAACCTCGGCACGCCAGGCGTCTTGCACGGGGCCATGAGCATGCTCCTGCAGACCGAAGACGGCCAGATCGAGCCCTCCCACTCCATCGCCCCAGGCCTGGACTACCCGGGTGTGGGCCCCGAGCACGCAGGGCTGCAGGACTCCGGCCGCGCCTGCTACGGCACCATCAACGATGCCCAGGCCCTGGCCGCCTTCCATGCCCTGTGCCGCGGCGAAGGCATCATCCCGGCTCTGGAAAGCTCCCACGCCCTGGCCTGGGTGCTGGAGAACGCCGCGTCCATCCCCAGAGACAGCCACGTGATGGTCTGCCTGTCCGGGCGGGGCGACAAGGACCTGGGGATCATCGAAGAGTACGAGAAGAAGGGGAAGGCCTAGCATGTCCATTCTCACCGACCGCATCAACCACGCGAACGCATCCGGCCGCAAGGCCGTCATTCCCTACCTGCCCGCCGGTTTCCCGGACAAGGACCGCTTCTGGGGCGAACTGGCCGCCCTGGACGCCGGGGGGGCGGACGTCATCGAGATCGGGGTGCCCTTCTCCGACCCGGTGGCCGACGGCCCGGTCGTGGAACAGGCCAGCCTGGAGTGTCTGAAGCACGGGGTGAACCTGGCCTGGCTCTTCGAGGAGCTGATCAGGCGCAAGGGTTCCTTCCAGGCCGGGCTGGTGCTCATGGGCTACTACAACCCTTTTCTGCAATACGGCCTTGAAAAGCTGGGCCGGGACTGCGCGGCGGCCGGGGTGGGCGGGCTGATCATCCCGGACCTGCCCATCGAGGAGATGGGGCCGATCTCAGCGGCCCTGGAAGGCACCGGGGTGGTCCTGATCTGCCTGATCGGGCTGAACACCCCCAAGGACCGCCTGGAGTTGTACGCCAAGGGGGCCAAGGGCTTCGTGTACTTCGTGTCGGTGCTGGGCACCACGGGCGTGCGCGAGAGCCTGCCCGAGGAGGTGCTGGCCAAGCTCCGGGAGGTGCGCCCCCTTTTCGACGTGCCCATCGCCCTGGGCTTCGGCATCTCCAGGCCCGAGCAGGTGACCCCCTTCGGGGACCTGATCGACGCGGTGGTCATCGGCTCGGCGCTGGTGAAGCTGGTGCGCGAGGGCGTGGGGGCGGCCGGTTTCATGAGAGGGTGGCGCGCCGGCGGATAATAGCGTGTGGTTCGCGCTCATGCTCGTGGCGGCCCTCAGCCAAGCCGTGAAGGACCTGTGCCTGAAGCGGAGCGTCAGGGGCGTGGAAGCGCCGGTGGTGGTCTGGGCCTATTGCCTGGCCACCACCCTGTTTTTGGCCATGGCCGCCATCCCGGGCGGCGTTCCCGCAATCTCGCCGGGGTTCTGGGCTGCCCTTGGGATCACCGGTCCCCTGGCCGCGCTCACCCTGTATTGCTACGTCAAGGCCTTGGAGGCGTCGGACCTGTCCCTGGCCGTGCCCATGCTCACCACCACCCCGCTGTTCCTGCTGGCCACCTCGCCGATCATGCTCGGGGAGTATCCCGACCCCATGGGGGTGGTGGGCATCGTGAGCATCGTGGCCGGGTCCTACGTGCTCAACCTGGGACATGCCCGGCATGGAATCCTGGAGCCTTTCCGGGCCCTGGCGCGCGACAAGGGGGCCAGGCTCATGCTTCTGGTGGCCTTCCTGTGGTCGCTGTCGTCCAACGTGGACAAGATCGGGCTGCGCCATTCCTCCCCCACGTTCTGGATCATGTGCTCTTTCGCGGTGACCACCGCGTGGCTTACGCCCGTGGCCTGGAAACTGAGCCGGCGCGGCTTCGCGCAGGTGCGCCTTATGCCCCGTGAACTTCTGGCCACCGGTTTCCTGGAGGCCGTGACCTGCGTGTGCCAGATGTACGCCCTCACTGTGGCCATCGTGCCCTACGTCATCTCCGTCAAGCGCATGAGCGCGGTGTTCGCGGTGCTCCTGGGCTGGCTGGTGCTGGGCGAGGGCCAGGTGCGCGAACGCCTAGCCGGTGCGGCACTCATGGTGCTGGGGGTTTTTCTCATCGCGGTTTTGGGCTAGGTTGCGCCCGCGCTACGGCATGGACCGCTCTTGGCGATTGAAATTCCCCACCCCGACTCAAGGTCAGCGATGCCCTCAGAAAACCGTTTCCTCCCTACCCTGTCCCTGGACGAACTGGCCGCCATCCAGACGGCCGGCCTCAACTGGACCGTGGCCCACGCCCACGCCGGTAACCCGGTCTACCGCCGTAAGCTGACCGACGCCGGGTACGACCCGGGCATGACCCTCCGGCTCGATGACCTGTCCCGCCTACCCTTCACCTCCGTGGAGGACCTGCGCGTGGGCTATCCCCTGCCCCTTCTTTCGGTGCCCGAAGATCGGGTGGTGCGCGTCCACGCCTCCAGCGGCACCACCGGCAAGCGCAAGGTGCTGGCCTACACCCAGGCCGACATCGACACCTGGAAGCACATGTTCGCCCGCTGCTTCGAACTGGCCGGGCTCACCCCCCTGGACAGGGTGCAGATCGCCGTGGGCTACGGGCTGTGGACCGCCGGGGCGGGCTTCCAGCTTGGCTGCGAACACTTCGGGGCCATGGCCGTGCCTGTCGGGCCCGGCAACCTGGAGATACACCTGCAAATGCTCACGGACGTCCGGACCACTGTGCTCTGTTCCACGGCCTCCATGGCCCTGCTCATGGGGGAGGAGGTGCGAAAACACCGCCTCAAGGACAAGATCGCCCTGAAAAAGGCCATTTTCGGGGCCGAGCCCCACACCCCCAAGATGCGCGAGCGGTTCCAGGAGATGCTCGGCATCCAGGAGAGCTTCGACATCGTGGGCATGACGGAACTCTACGGCCCGGGCACCGGCCTGGAATGCCGGGCGCACGAGGGCATCCACTACTGGGCGGACCTGTTCATCCTGGAGTTGCTGGACCCGGAAAGCCTGCAGCCCGTGGCCCCGGGGGAAGTGGGTGAAATGGTTGTGACCACCTTGCGCAAGGAGGCCGCGCCGCTCATCCGCTACCGCACCCGCGACCTGACCAGGTTCCTGTCCGGGGAGTGCCCCTGCGGCTGCGGCCTGCCCCGCCACGACAAGCTCCTGGGCCGCTCCGACGACATGTTCATCTTCCGGGGGGTGAACATCTACCCCGGCCAGGTGGCGGCCGTGCTGGAGCACTTCCGGGAGCTCGGCGGCGAATTCCGCATCCACCTCTTCCGCAAGGGCGGCAAGGACCAGATGCTCCTCCAGGTGGAGCGTCGCCCCGAGGTCGACCCGGCCTACGACCAGAACCTCTCCGAGTCGGTGAGCGAAGAGCTGCGCAAGCAGGCGCTGGTACGGGCCTGGGTGGAGGTGACGGACCAGGGCTCGCTGCCCAGGAGTTTCGGCAAAACCAGGCGGGTGGTGGACGACCGGGAGGCCGGGGAGACTGGGGAAACCGAAGAGACCTGCAAGCGGGGATAGGGGTTTAAGTCGCCTGCGCCCTGGTCGGGCGGGGTGAGCCATCCTTCGCGCCGGTTCCCCGGCTAGTGCCCCACCCTCGGGCCAGACGCCAGGGTACACACGCCGCTCACCAGCTCGCCCGCGAATCGCAACGCGTCGGCGTTCAAGACCGAGGCGGTCCGGGCCGGCAGTTCGAGGGCGGCCAGGTATTGCTGGGCGTCTTTCCAGTCGGCGTGCTCCATGTCCTGGGCCAGGTTGAGGAGTTGCCCGACCTCGTTGTTCCCGCCCTGCAGGGCGTCGGAAATATCGGCCGACAAGGGCAGGCCCTTGATGACCTCCGCCATGGGCTGGCCCAGGAGCGAGTCCAGCAGTGAGAAGAGGCCGAGAACGAACAGGGTGTCCGGCCTTGCCGGGGGCACACGCAGGGCGCGGCCGACCATCTCCAGGAACTTTGCCCTCTTCACGGACATGAACACCAGTTCCCTGCCCTTGGGCGTGGGATTCAGGTCCGACATAAGCACGGCCTGCATCCACTTGGACAGGTTGCGCTGCCCCAGGATCATGATGGCCTGGTGGATACTCTCGATGGGTTCGCGCCTGCCGAAGGAAGCGGAGTTGATGTACCGGAGCAGCCGGTAGGACAAGGACAGGTCGGTCTCGATGATCCTGGAAACCTCCGTGGTGTCGTAGTCCTCGTCCGCCAACTCCTTGAGCAGCTTGAGCTTGCTGATCTGCGAGCTGGACATCTTGCGACCCTTCACCAGCTCCGGCTTCTGGAAGAAATACCCCTGGAACAGGGCAAACCCAAGGTCCTGGGTCTTCTTGAGCATGGCCTGGTCCTCGACCTTCTCGGCCAGGAGGGTGCGCTTGCCGTCTCTGAGCTTCGCGGTCAGCCCCGCAAGCTCGTTCTCGGGCGTGGCCAGCACGTCCACCTTGACGATGTCCGCCAGTTCCAGGAGCGGGACGAGCTCCGGCTGGCCCACGAAATCGTCCAGGGCCAGGGTGTAGCCGGCGTGCTTGAGCTTGCCCAGGGCGGCCAGAATTTCGGGAGTGGGCGATACGGTCTCCAGGATCTCGATGATGCAGCTCTCCGGCGGCAGAGCGAAGCCGAACCCCTCCAGCAGGAGATTCGAGGGGAAGTTGACCAGGGTCTTCTCGTCAGGGGAGAGGCCGGTGCGGCCAAGGGTCACGCCGTCGGCGATGACCTGGGAGGTGGCCATGTCCCCGTCGGGGATGACCGCCTCGCCGACTCCGGCTGCGTGACGGTAGAGCAGTTCGTAGCCCCAGACCTTCATCTTCGTGTCGAAGATGGGCTGGCGAGCCACGAAAATCCGCTCCAGCATGTCGCCGCTTCCGGCCGTCGTCGGTTCGTTCGTCATCAGGCAGCCTTTCGCCTCGCTGGACTCTGAAACGTCAGCAAAACCCCAAAACCGGGGAGAAAGTCAACGCGGCGACTCCCTCAAGGCATGAAGGGAGCCAGGTTCAGGCCTTCGTCCGGCTCAAGCTCGAGCATGAGGTTGGCGCAGGCCAGGGCCTGACCGGAGGCCCCCCGGCACACGTTGTCGATGGCCGAACACACGATGAGCCGGTCTGTGCGCGGGTCCACCACCAGCCCGATGTCGCAGAACATGGAGCCGCGCACGAAGCGGGTCTCGGGCAGCTTGCCCGAGGGCAGCACCCGCACCCAGGGATGCTCGCTGTAGTGCTCCTCGTAGATCGACCGCACGCCCTCCTGGGTCATGGCCCCCTTGAGCCTGGCGTACATGGTGGACAGGATGCCCCGGTCGATGGGCAGGAGGTGCGGATTGAAGGACACGGTCATGTCTCGGCCGGCCACCAGGCCCAGTTCCTGTTCGATTTCCGGGGTATGGCGGTGCGTGCCCAGGGCGTAGGGCCGGAAGGAGTCGTGGACCTCGCAGAAGAGCGTGGGCACGATTGGCTTGCGCCCGGCCCCGGAGGCCCCGGACTTGGAATCGCAGACGATGTCCCAGGGTTCGATGATACCGGCCGCCAGGGCGGGCCAAAGGCCAAGTATCACCGAGGTGGGGTAGCAGCCCGGGTTGGCTATGAGCCGGGCCTTGGCGATCTCCTGCGCGTAGCGCTCCGGAAGCCCGTAGACCGCCTCGGCGATGAGGCCCGGATGGCGGTGCTCCAGGGCGTACCACTGGGCGTAGACGGCCGGATCGCGCAAGCGGAAATCGGCGGACAGGTCCACCACCCTGAGCCCGGCGGCCAGGAGTTCGGCGGCCGTGTCCATGGCCGCGCCATGGGGCACGGCCAGGAAGACCAGCCGGCAGGCCCCGGCCAGGTCCTTGGGGTCGGGCTGGGTCAGGATGAGCTTGCCCAACCGGGTACCCTGCACGAAGGGATAGATGTCGGCCAGGGCCTTGCCCGCGTCCGTGCGCGAAGTGGCCCGGACGAGCTCAAGGGATGGGTGCCCGGCCAGCAGCCGAGCCAATTCCATGCCGGTATAGCCGGTGACGCCCACCAGCCCCACGGGGATACGAGACATCGAAGCCTCCAGGGCTGGCCGCGCCGGAGGATGGACCGACCGCGCCTTACGCCCGTTCATGGTTGCCCGGGCCGCGTTCACCGCGGCCCGGGGTCACCCGTTCTTGCGCACGTACAGAAGACGCAGGTGCCCGAGAAAATCCGCCAGTTTCCTGGTTTCTTCACAATCCAGATTCCCCTTGGTCTTCTCCTCGAGCATGGCCAGGGTATCTATGGTGTGCTTGGCCAGGGGCAGCTGGATCGAGGTCCGCCCCGTCTCGGGGTCGACTATCTCCCCCAGGTGCAGCATGGCCGTGGTGAAGAGGGAATACACGAAGGTGGTGAAATCCACCTCGGGCAGACACATCCCGGAATAATCGGTCTGCCCTTCCGGACAGACCTTGCAGTTGTCGTCCTTGTTCATGGGTGCTCCTCGAATACTCGCGTCAGATGGCCCGTCAGATGGCCGGCGGACCGCTTACCAGGGCTTGGCCGTAGGCCTCCATGGCCCGCTCCAGGGCGTCGGGACAGTGCGTGAAGCCGCCCGAGGCCGAGAAAGCGGCCCTGAAGGCTGCCAGTCCGCTCAGCACGTCCCCGAAATCAACGTATCCCATGTGCCCCAGGCGCACCACCTGATCCTTCATGTGTCCCTGGCCTCCGGCCAGCACCACGCCGTACGACTCGGAGGCGGCCTTGAGCACCGCCGATGCGTCCACGCCAAGCGGCATTCTGATGGCGGTCAGGCCCCAGGTGAAGTTCTCACGGGCCAGAAATTCGAGCCCCATGGCCGCTACGCCCGCCCGGACCATCATGGTCAAGGCCCACTGTTTGCGGAACACGTTTTCCAGGCCGAAGTCCGTGAACAGCTTCAGGCTCTCGGCCAGGCCGATCAGAAGCCCCACCGGGGAAGTGAACAGGGTCTGGTTCTTGGAAATCTTTTCCCGCTCGCCAAGGAGCTGGAAATAGAAGTTGGCGGGCTTCACCTTCTCGCACCTGGCCCAGGCCTTGTCCGAACAGGCGATGAAGGCCAGCCCCGGGGGCAGCATGAGCCCCTTCTGGGATCCGGTCAGCAGGCAGTCCAGACCCCACTCGTCCATGGGGCAGGGCGAGATGCCCACGGCGGAGATGCCGTCCACCACCAGGAGCACGCCGCGGTCCCTGGTAATCCTGCCCAACTCCTTCACCGGGTGCAGCACGCCGGTGGAGGTTTCCGAAGCCTGCACGCACACGCCCGTGATCTCCGGGTCTGCGTCCAGAGCGGCCTCGACCGCCTGGGGGGCAACGGCCTGGCCCCACTCCACGGGCATCCGCACCGCCCGCTGGCCGTGCATGTCGCAGATTTCACCCCAGCGTTCGCCGAACTTGCCGCCCTCCACGCAGAGCACCTTCTCGCCCGGGGAGAACAGGTTGGATACGGCGGCGGCCATGGCCCCCGTGCCGCTGGCGGCCAGGGGCATGACCTCCTGGGAGGTCTGGAACAGATATTTGAGCCCGGCCCTCACGTCCCGCATGATGGGCAGGAAGTCGGGCTTGCGGTGGTGGATCATGTCCCGGGCCATGGCCAAGCGCACCTCTTCGGGCAGCGGCGTCGGTCCGGGCGTGAGAAGTCTTTGTTTGTTGATCATGAATCGTCCCTCGCTTGGTGCGGTTTTACACAAAAGCCGCGCGAAGCGCATCCGCTTTGTGTACCCGGCCATGCGGCTCGGGAAAAGGCATTTTTTGATACACAACCGAAACCCCTTCCGGTATATCCGGAATCGAAACCCACATCCGGAGCACACCATGACCACCAAGATCATCGCCACCCTCGGCCCGGCCTCCATGTCCAGGGAATCCATCAAGGCCCTGGCCCTGGCCGGGGCCAGGATTTTCCGACTCAACTTCTCCCACTCCGTAGCCGCCGACTTCGAGCCGGTGATCGCCGCCGTGCGCTCCGTGGAGTCGGAGATCGGCGAGCCCCTTACCGCCCTGGGCGACCTGTGCGGCCCGAAAACACGCATCGGCGAAATCGCTGACGCCCCCCGCCAGGTGGACAAAGGGGAAATCCTGCGCTTAGGGCTGCCCGAGGAGAACCATGGCGGAGAAGACCAGATCTTCGTGCCCCTGGACGTGCCCGGGCTTCTGGACGGGCTCAAGCCCGGCATGCCCGTCAACCTCTCCGACGGCATGCTCCAGTTCACCGTGACCCGCGCCATAAAACAGGACCGCCTCTACGAGATGGAGGCCCAGAACGCCGGGGTGCTCTCCTCGCGCAAGGGCATCGCCTTCCCCGGCAAGCACCACAACCTGCCGGCCCTCACCGAAAAGGACGTCAGGGACCTGCACGAGGGCCTGGAGATCGGGCTGAACGCCGTGGCCATCTCCTTCGTGCAGAACGGGGACGACATCCGCCACATCAAGTCCGAGATCCAAAAGCACGAGGTCTGGATTCCGGTGGTGGCCAAGCTGGAGCGCCAGAACGCCCTGGACCACCTGGAGGAGATCCTGGCCTTGACCGACGTGGTCATGGTGGCCAGGGGCGACCTGGGCACCGAGTGCCCCATCGCGGAGCTGCCGGTCATCCAGAAGAAGATCATCCGGGCCTGCCGCCACGCCCAGAAACCAGCCATCGTGGCCACCCAGATGCTCCTCTCCATGGTCAAAAACCCCATCCCCACCAGGGCCGAGTCCACCGATGTGGCCAACGCCATCCTGGACGGGGCCGACTGCGTCATGCTCTCCGAGGAAACCGCCGTGGGCGACTTCCCGGTGCAGGCCGTGGAGTACATGCGCGAAATTTCCGACAACGCCGTGGAGTACTACCTGGAGCGCATGCAGGGTCCCTATGCGCCCAAGAAGGAGAAGAACCCAGCCAAGTACCTGGCCTACGCCGCCTGCATCCTGGCGGACAACGCCGAGTCCACGGCCCTGGTGAGCCATTCCGGCACCGGCTCCACGGCCCGGCTCCTGGCCTCGCGCCGTCCGAACCTGCCCATCTACGCCCTGACCCCGGACCCCCGGGTCATCCACCACATGAACTTCGTCTGGGGCGTCAAGCCCAGGCTCATCGAGGCCACCAACGAGGGCCACATGAAGCGCTGCGAGCACTTCGTGGCCGACTGCCCGGATTTCAAGCCCGGCGAATCCGTGGTCGTCACTGCCGGACAGCCCACCCCGGGACAGAGGGAACGGTTCACCAACCAGATCAAGCTGTACCACAAGTGAGGAACCGCTCGATGCCCGCGCGCGCCGTGATCTTCGACCTGGACGGAACCCTGCTCGACACCCTTGAGGACCTGGCCGACGCGAGCAATTCCGTGCTGGCCGCCCTCGGCCATCCCACCCACCCGGCCGAGAGCTACAAGCAGTTCGTGGGGGACGGCGTGGCCATTCTGGTGCGCCGCGCCCTGCCGCCCACGGCCCAGGACGACTTTTCCAGGGCGCTGGACATGATGCGCGTGGAGTACGAGGCGCGCCTGCACGTGAAGACCCGCCCCTACCCCGGCATCCCGGAACTGCTGGACAAGTTGGCCGCCCGAGGCGTGCCCATGGCCGTTTTGTCCAACAAGCCCGAAAAGTTCTGCCAGTTGACCGTGCGAGACTTCTTCGGCCGGTGGACCTGGGCCGCCGTGGTTGGCGAGTCCGAGCGCTACCCGCGCAAGCCCGACCCGACCGGGGCCAAGGCCGTCGCCGCGCAGCTTGACATTGCTCCGGCAGAATTTCTGTTCGTGGGCGATTCGCCCATGGACATGCAGTGCGCGTTGAGGGCTGACATGATGCCCGTGGGAGTGACCTGGGGATTCCGGGAGCGGGCGACGCTCGAGGCGGCGGGGGGGAAGGTGTTTATCGATGAACCGGGGGAGTTGTTGAAGCTTTTGTGAGGGAAGCTGGCGCTCTTAAAAGAGTCTGCGCTGCGGGTGGTTTTAACGTGGCATCGCGCCCTGACGCAGGTGCTTACCGTCAATCCCGCAACTGCTCCCACTCCACCCCAAGCGCCGCCGCGATCTTCTTGAGTGTGATCACGCGCGGGCGCGTTTTCGAGGTTTCCATCTGGACGTAGGCCGGGCGCGACACCCCCAGGCGCTGGGCCACCTCGTCCTGGGTCAACCCCAGGTGCTCGCGCCAAGCGCGTACCAGGCTCATCTTCCGGACCGCGTGCAGTTCCATCACCTCGGGGGGGAGGACCACCGCCCCGCCCGGCTTGCCGCCAGAATCCTTTTCGTTCTCCGCCATCAGATTTCCTCCCCGGACCGCAACACCGCCCGCACCCGCGACAACTCCCCTTCCATGTCCGTCAGGCGGGACAACAGCGCCTCCTCGCTTCCGGTGCGGGTCTGGATCAGTTTCACCGCGCCGTGCTCGAACACCAGCCGCCGGTCGGCGGATAACGCCAGCACCGGGTCGTGGGTGGCCATGACGATGATCTTGTCGCTCTTGAGAAGTAAATCCAATGCCTTGCGTTTGTCCACCCCGGCGTTCTCGATCTCGTCGATGAGCAGCACCGGCGACCAGCTCAAAAGCGCCGTGTCCGCGATCATGAGCGCCCTGGATTGGCCGCCGGAGAGCTGGGTCAGCTGGGTGGCCGGGCCGAAACTCTCCCCGGCCAGGGCGTTGGCCGCTTCCAGCACCCGCGCGGCGGTTCCCTCGGGATCCTCCACCTCGCGGCTCATGGCGTGCAGCTTGACGAAATCCCACGCGCCCAGGTCCAGGACGAAATTCATGTTCTGGGTGAGCTGGGCCACCAGGCGCCCCTGCAAGGCGAAGCGCTCGTCCGGGTCCGGGGCGCGCCCGTCGATGAGGAGCATGCGCCCGGTGGGGGTGTCCCCGCAGGCCAGGGACTCGATGTCCGACAGGAAACGGCTCTTGCCCGAACCGGTCGGGCCCAGGAGGGCCGTGATCTCGCCCGGGCGGAAGTCCACGCCGGACGCTTCCGGGCGGCCGGACTTGTCCCGGCCGGCGGTCAAGGTCATGCTTTTCGGAGCGAAGGCGCGGTATCCGGGCGCCCCTTCGTCGCCGTCGGGGAATTGAGCATCAGGGTCTTTGGAGACCACGTCCACTTCTTCAGTCCGCATGATTGCCCCCGAAGCGGGCCTTCTTCACGTTGCCCTTCTGGTAGCGGGAGCCGATGCGGGTCTCGCTCAGGCAGTAGGAGCAGACGGCAGCGGGCATGGAGAACCGGAGCTTCATGTCCGTGACGGTCGCGATGTCCGGGGCCTGTCCCATGATGGCCGCCAGGTCCGCGCAGCCCTGGCCGGTGAGGCCGTTGACGTGGCGGATCACGGCCCGTTTGTTCATCTGGCGGATGCGGTAGCGGTACACCTCGCGCTCGGCCTGGGAGACCAGATCCCCCTTGGTGACCACGACCAGGTCAGCCATGCGCAGCATGGGGCCGATCTTCTCCGGGGCGTCGATGCCCATGAGGTTGTCGATCACGCACACGGCCAGCGCCCCGCGGATGTGCGGGGAGCAGCGGTTGCACAGCCCGGCGGTCTCGATGACGAAGCAGTCGGCGCCAGTGCCTTCGCCCCAGGCAAAGGCCTCCTCCAGGTTGGTGGCGAAGAAGTGGTCCGGGCACAGCCCGCCGGAAAAGGCCACGCTCACCGGCACCCCGGCCTCCCGGTAGAGGTCGTCGTCGCGGCTCTGCAGGCAGTCGAACTTGACCACGGCGCAGGACGCGCCCGAGGCCATGAGCGTTCCGCAGGCCTTGGCCACCACGGAGGTCTTCCCGCACGAGGGCGGCCCGGCCACGGTGATCAGCCTCACCGCTTCCCCTTCACCATGGCCCGGAACAGGGCGTTCAGTTTGTCGCGCAAGGCGTTGACGTCGTTGTCCTCGATGAAGTCCCAGCCCACCCACTTGAGGCGGGCCTCGCCCGGCAGCTTCGAGGGCGCGGAACCGCTCAGGGGGGCAAACCAGGCCGCGCTCTCGATGCCCGCGAAGCCGCCCCGGGACCTGCCGGAAAAGAACCCGATCAGCTCCCGCAGGCGCTCGCGCTCGGTTTTCTTGGCCAGGATGTACAACGGGCTGGCCGCCGCGCCGTCCTCGGGCCAGACGATCCGGATGTGCTCGGGCTGCCGCGTGCTGTAGGCGAAGAAAGCCGGGATGACGTAGACGGCACCGGCGGCCTCGTCGGAACTTCCGGCGGACTTGACCATGGAGGACGAGTGCATGAGCCCCTTGCTGTTGGCCGCCAGGGCTCGAAGCCCGTCCATGCCGGAGTCCTTGTACAAGTTGAGCACCACGGCGTCGGCCATGTCGTCGCCGTCCCCGCACATGACCACCTCGCCCTTGTAGCGCGGATGGAGGATGTCCTCCCAGGTGCGCGGCGCGGGCAGCCCGCCCAGGCGGCGGGTGTCCACCAGGAACACGTAGGGCGTGACCCCGTAGACCGTATAACAGCCGCGCGGATCGACGAGCCCGGCCTGGACGTGCAGGGGGTTGATCTCGGCCGGAAGCGCGGCCTCGAACACCCCGGGGCGTACGTGGTTGTTGACGAACTCCTTGCGCCAGAAATCCCCGAAGCCGATGGAGCCGATGACGCCGGGCAGCCTGTCCGGGTCGGTCTCCCGGTAGATTGGGTCATAGGGGTCGACGGAGGTGCAGCCCATGGGGATGTGGGAGGTGACTTCCTGGCCGCGTGCTTCGTAGTCCGCGACGATGCGGTCGATTTCGTCCTTCACCACCAGCTTCACCGGACACGGCGCGTAGAGGAGGAGGTCCACCGGCTTCCCGGACGGGTCAGACGGGCCGGGCGCGTCGTCCTGCTCCCCCATGCGGCGGATGGAACGCATCATTTCGTCGAGAGCTTTCATGGTCCCCCTTGGCGACCCCGCGAGCGTGGCTTCACGGCTGGGCCTGCCCGCAAAAATGTCACAGAAGGTTACATTTACGAAACTCAGGATGCCCCGCGGCCGACTTCCTGGAGTCTGCCGTGCTGGTCGTGACACGGCCAGGGGCCTGTTGCTCCCGGCGCGGGGTAGCCTTGACGGGGGCTTGCCGGTCACCTCGTAGTGGGAAGTGAGCAACGGGCGTGCCAGGAGTGAGCCTGCCGCATTCGTGCGCGGCGTGGGCGCCCGGACACCGGGATCGTCGGGCGTCGGCCGGGTCCGGGCCTACGGGTATTGGTCCAGGTCTCAACCGCGCTCGAAAAGCCTGGCCCTGCTCATGAGTATCTTCGGCTCCGAAAGGAGCCGGAACCCGGCCTCCAAAGCGATATCCACGGTTTTCCGGAACTTCCCGGCGGTGACGTGGAATTTCGGTTCCACCAGGAGGAAGCGCCCCCGTTCCTTGAGAATCCCGCGCACCTCGCCCATGAACCGCGTCACGTCGGGCACTTCGTGCGCCATGTAGAAGGCCAGGGCGAAGTCTGCCGGTCCGGGGCGTCCGATGAAATCGGCCGTGCACTGTTGGGGCGTTATGCGGGGCAGAAGCCCCGCGTTTTCGGCCCGCCGCCGCATCTGCGCCAGCATCTCCTCCTGGAGGTCCACGGCCACGACCCGCCCGGTAACGCCTACCATCCTGGCCATGGGCAGGGTGAAGAAGCCCGGCCCGCAGCCCAGGTCGACCACGGTTTCGCCCTCACGGATCAGGCCCCGGAGTATGGCCTCGGGGTTCTGGACCAGCCCGCGCAAGGAAATGGCCAGCCAGCCGCCATGGCTGGCCGGACAGACCCGACCACCGCCCGGCATCGTCTTGTCATCGCCGCGCATCGCATCCTCCGCTTTTGCCTGGTCCGCCGGACGCGTCCCGTCATGAGCGGCCGAAGCCGCCGGATCACCATGTGCCGGGTTTCCTGTCCGGTCGGAAGAATCAACCCCGGTTCCCGCAGCCGACGGATACCCGGTTCTCGGTGGGGCGACAAGCGCCCCGCAAAAAAGGCCGGGAAGACTTCCGTCCCCCCGGCCCAGGTCATGCGATTTTCCGCCGAGTCCAACCTAGTAGCGGTAGTGCTCCGGCTTGTACGGTCCCTCGGGATTGATGCCCAGGTACTTGGCCTGCGCGGGGGTGAGCTTGTCCAGCTTCACTTCAAGGCGCTCCAGGTGCAGGCGGGCGACCTCCTCGTCCAGGAGCTTGGGCAGGGTGTACACGCCGACCGCGTACTTCTTGGTGGCCAGCTCGATCTGGGCCAGGGCCTGGTTGGTAAAGCTGTTGGACATGACGAAGCTGGGGTGGCCAGTGGCGCAGCCCAGGTTCACCAGGCGTCCCTCGGCCAGCACCAGCACGGAACGGCCGGACTTCAGGGTCCACTTGTCCACCAGGGGCTTGATCTGGTCCTTGGTGCAGCCGTTGTTGCCCTCCAGGTAGTGCATGGCGATCTCGGAGTCGAAGTGGCCGATGTTGCAGATGATGGCCCCTTCGCGCATCTGCTCCATGTGCGCGCCGGTGATCACGTCCGAGCAGCCCGTGGTGGTGACGAAGATGTCCCCCTGGGTGCAGGCCTCGGCCATGGTGGTCACTTCGTAGCCTTCCATGGCCGCCTGGAGCGCGCAGATGGGGTCGATCTCGGTGACGATCACCCGGGCGCCGAAGCCGCGCATGGACTGGGCGCAGCCCTTGCCCACGTCGCCGTATCCGGCCACGACCACCACCTTGCCGGCCACCATCACGTCGGTGGCCCGCTTGATGCCGTCGGCCAGGGACTCCCGGCAGCCGTACAGGTTGTCGAACTTGGACTTGGTGACCGAGTCGTTGACGTTGATGGCCGGGAAGAGCAGTTCGCCGTCCTTCATCATCTGGTACAGGCGGTGCACGCCGGTGGTGGTCTCCTCGGAGACTCCCTTGATCTTGGCGGTCCAGCGGGTGAAGCGGGTGGGATCGGCCGCAACCGACGCGGCCAGGCGCGACAGGATGATGGCGAACTCCTTGTTGTCCGTGGGCCTTTGAAGGATGGAGGGGTCCTTCTCGGCCTTGACGCCGTAGTGGATGAACAGGGTGGCGTCGCCGCCATCGTCCACGATGAGGTCAGGGCCGGAGCCGTCGGGCCAGGTGAGGGCCATCTCGGTGCACCACCAGTAGTCCTCCAGGGTCTCGCCCTTCCAGGCGAACACGGCGGCGGTGCCCGCCTGGGCGATGGCCGCAGCGGCGTGGTCCTGGGTGGAGTAGATGTTGCAGCTGGCCCAGCGGATGTCCGCGCCCAGTTCGGACAAGGTCTCGATGAGCATGGCGGTCTGGATGGTCATGTGCAGGCTGCCGGCCACCTTGAGGCCTTTGAGGGGCTTCGAGGGGCCGTACTTGGCGCGCACGGCCATGAGGCCGGGCATTTCGTTGTCGGAGATGATCATCTCCTTGCGGCCCCATTCGGCCTGGGACATGTCGGCGACCTTGTGCGACAGGGACAGGTCAAGCGGCTTCACACTCATTTGGTTTCCTCCGGTAAGGGTGCTCGAGCCAGGTAAAGACCCAGTTCGAGGCCCAGTTTGACGGGTTTGACGTCGATTGCATCCACGGTGAATCCGGTCTGGGAAAGCCAACCGGACATTTCCTCGCGAGTGAAGCCCAGCCAGCGGTCGCCGAAGCGCTGCCGCATGAGTTCGAGGCCGTGCTTCAGATAGTCCACCACCACCAGCCTGCCGCCGGGGGCCACCACCCTGCGGGCTTCCCAGAGGGCGGCCAGGGGATCGGAGAGGTGGTGCAGGGTCAGGCTCAAAACGGCGGCCCGGACCTCGGAGTCGGCCAGGGGCAGGTGCGTGAGCTCCCCCATCCGCAGGCTGGCGTTCGAGAGCACCGCCTTGCGTCGGGCCAGTTCCAGCATGGCCGGGGCGGCGTCCACACCGATCAGATTCCCGGCCCCGGCGGACTTGGAGGCCATGGCCGCCAGCAGCTCGCCCGGGCCGCAGCCCAGGTCGGCCATGGACTCGCCTGCGTCCAGGCGGGCCACGATGAGGGCGTCCAGGTCCAGATCCCCAAGCACCTCGCGGCGCATGGTCTGCCAGTCCGGGGCGATGGAGTTGAAGAAACGCCTGGTCTCGCTGGTGCGGGCGTCCAGGACTTCCCGGGCGCGGTCGAGATCCTCCCTGGGACCGCAGTCCGCGATGAGCGGCGACACCGCGGCCAGGAATTCGGACTCTCGGGCGCCGTAGAACACCCACAACCCGTCGCGCCGAGCCGTCAGCAACCCGGACTCCACCAGGATGCGCAGATGCCGGGAGATGCGCGACTGGCCCATGCCCATGACGTTCACGATCTCGCCCACGTTCAGTTCGAAGCGGGCCAGCAGGCGCATGAGCCGCAAACGGGTCTCGTCGGCCAGGGCCTTGAAGGCCCCCAGGGGAGGACATTCGGCCATGGGCGGTCGGACGCTCATCGGCTGCTCCCGCGCAGAACCTGGTCGCCCAGGAGCCCCCCGACAAGGCCCCAGAAGGCAGAGCCGATGCCGAAGAAGCTCACTCCGGATACCGTGACCAGAAGGGTGACCAGGGCGGCCTCGCGGCGGGTGGTGTCCTCCATGGCCTGGGTCAGGCCGGAGGCGATGGCCCCGAACAGGGCCAACCCGGACACCACGGCGATGAGCGCCCCGGGCAGGGCCGTGAACACCCCCACCAGGGCCGCGCCGAACACCCCCACCACCAGGTAGCACAGCCCGCAGACCACCCCGGCCACGTAGCGGCGCGACGGATCGGCATGGGCTTCGGGTCCGGTGCAGATGGCCGCGGTGATGGCCGCCAGGTTCACCCCATGGCAACCGAAGGGGGCCAGCACCGTGGAACACAGCCCGGTCAGGGTCACCAGGGGCGTGGCCGGCGTGTGGTAGCCGCTCGCGCGCATCACGCCAAGGCCCGTGGCGTTCTGGCCGGTCATGGTCACCAAGAAGAGCGGCAGCCCGAGCCCCACCGCCGCGCCCAGGCTGAAGGCCGGCATGGTCAGCATGGGCACGGCCAGAGAAGCGTGCACGGACGAGAAATCAAGCCCCCCGGTCAGTCCGGCCACTGCGAAGCCGGACAGCAGGGTGCAGACGATGGCGTAGCGCGGACTCAGGCGCTTGGCCGCCAGGTAGGCCAGGATCATGACTCCGGCCAGCAGCGGCGCGTTCTTGAGGTAGCCGAACACGTCCACCCCGAAGCGCATCAGGATACCCGCCAGCATGGCCGAAACCACCGGGCGCGGGATGCGCTCCATCATGGCCTGGAAGAGGCCCGTGGCCCCGCACAGGGTGATGAGCGCCCCGGACACCACGAAGGCGCCCACGGCCTCCGGATACGGATAGGCGGCCCACCCGGCGGCCAACAGGGCCACCCCGGGCGTGGACCAGGCCGTGACCACCGGCTCCCGGTACTTGAGCGACAGATACACCCCGGTGACACCGCTGCCCATGCAGATGGCCCAGATCCAGCTTCCAAGCTGCGCCGGGGACAGTCCGGCCACCTTGGCCGCCTGGAAGATGATGGCCGCCGGCCCGCCGAAGGACACGGCCACGGCCACAGCCCCGGCCGTAACGGCGGAGAGGGAAAGGTCGCCGAGCAGGGCGCGGGGCTTGAGCGGAGCGGTGATACTGGTCATGCGGGCATCCATCTTCATATCAAGATATATTGATATGAAGAAATACTGAAGCAGCGGGTGGGAGTCAAGCGGAAAATCGGAGAATCAACGTGGAAGAAGCCTCCGGCGGCCAAAGGGACAAGTCCCTTTGGAATCCCATTCGGCTCCGCCACGGCCACCGGCTGGATGGTTGCGGTCTATCCAATTGGCGTGTGGCGACCGGGCTCTCTGGCGCCTTGCCGCCCGTTTACGGGCAAGGTGAAGCAGAAGACGCTGCCGCGCTCCCGGCCGGGCTCCATCCAGATGCGCCCGCCATGGCGGTCCACTATGTGGCGGCAGATGGCCAGGCCCAGGCCGGTGCCCATCGGCTTATCCTTGAGGGTGTCTTTGCGGTCGTGCTGGTGGAACTTGTCGAAGACCTTCTCCGCTTCCTCAGCGGAAACGCCCGGCCCGGTGTCCTCCACGCAGACCATAAGCATGCCGTCTTCGCTTATGCCCGCCTCCACCAGCACGTAACCTTCCTCGGTGAACTTGAGGGCGTTGTCCAGCAGGTTGATGAGCACCTGCAGGATGCGGTCGCGGTCGGCCACCACCGCGGGCAGCTGCCGGGGCAGTTCCAGGCGCAGATGGACGCCGGGCCGATTCTCCAGGCGGCCCTCCACGGCCATGACCGCGTCGGCCACCACCTCGGCCACGTTCAGGGTCTCGTCGCGCCAGGGCATCTTGCCGGACTCTATGCGCGACAGGTCCAGTACGTCGTTGATGAGCCGGGTCAGGCGCTCGGACTCCTTCTCCACGATTGTCAGATTGCGCAAAAGCCGCAGGGCCTTGGGCTCGAGCTCTGAGTCCCGGCCCGGCCGGAAGCAACGATTGAAGTCCCGGGCGATAAGCTTGGCGAAACCCCTGATGGAGGTGAGCGGCGTGCGCAATTCGTGGGAAACGGACGAGAGGAAACCGGACTTGAGCCGCTCCAGCTGCTTGAGCTGCTTGTTGGCCTGCTCCATCTCGGCCACCTTGCGGAACAGGGCCTTGGTGCGCACCTCCACTTTGGCCTCCAGGCGCTGGTTCAGGGCCTCCAGAAGGGTTTCGGCCTTCTTGCGGTGCCGGACCTCCTTCTCCAGTCTGCCCAGGGCGGATTGCAGCTCTGCGGTTTTCTCCTCGATGAGCCGTTCCTGGTTGTCCTGGTTGACTTTGAGCGCCGCCTCGGAAGCGGCCAGGCTGGCCACCTTCTCCTCCAAGGAAATGTTCATGTCCTTGATGCGGCGATGCAGAAAATAGCTCTCCAGGGCCTGGGCGGTGTTGTTCAGGACGATGGACAGGATCGACAGCGTGACCTGGGACACTCCGGGAGCGGCGTCCCGGAATTCGGCCACGAACATCCCCCTGGTGCGCGAGGAGGTGGTGATCACGTGCAGGAGCCGCCTGGGAGCGCCGGGCACGGGGAGAGGGAGCACGGCGCGTTTCTCGCGCAGGGCAAAAGCGAAATCGCCGTTTTCCACGCAGACCTCGGCGAAGGTGGACAACATTCCGCCGGCGGACGGGGGATGACACTTGGCGAATTGAAAGGAGGAATCCACCTCGTCGACCAGCATGACGCCCATGGCCGAAAACGGCAGCAATCCTCCGACCCTGTCCAGGCACAGGTTGAGGATCGGCGACGCCCCCTCCAGCCGCATCATGCTTATGGAGAAATCCGACAAGGCGGCCGCCTGGTCCAGCACTTCCAAGGCGAGCCGGTTTGTCTCTTCCAGGTGTTGCATCCGGGACTGCCGGTCGGGGGCCTGTTCCCGGGTGGCAGGGGGGTCAGTCCGCGGCATGTGGCGTGAAGATGGTTTCGAGTTGGCCGAGCTGGTCCTCCACCCGGGTGAACACCGTGGCGGCCACGCCCGCCGGGGCCATGAGCTGGTCAAACGCAGCCAGTTCCAGGGGCATGATGACCGATTGGCCGCAGGAGCCGAACATCAGGGCCTCAGCCAGGAAATCCGCCGTGTGGACGATGGCCGCGTCCCTGGGGTTGGCGGCGGCCAGGGGGGCGTGGTGCCATTCGACGGCCGCGACCAGGCTCGGCGGGAGTTTCCAGCCGGACAGGAGGGCTCCTCCGACCATGGCGTGGTCGGCCCCGAGGATGGCCCGCTCGGCCGCGATGAACTCTTCTCCATTTTCGCGCATCGAGGCCAGAACCTGCCGGACATGCGCGGGGGCATGCAGGATGAGGAGCAAAAGACCCACGTCATGCAACAGCCCGGCCACAAAAAAACGTTCGGTGTTGGGCAGGCCCAGGGCCGAAGCCAGGACCCTGGAACCGCAGGCGCAGGCTAGGCAATGCCGCCAGAAACGCCCGACATCCAGGAGATTTCCGGGGATGTCCTTGAACATGTCCATGACCGTGACCCCCAGGGCCAAGGCGGAAAGCTGCTGGACGCCGATGACGGTCACCGCCCGGGAGATGGTGTCGATGCGCTGGGGAAAGCCGTAGAGCGCGCTGTTGACCATCTTGAGCAGTTTGGCCGTGAGTCCCGGATCGTTTTGGATGATGTCCGCCACCTCAAGCGCGGAGGCGGAGGGGTTCTCCATGGCCTGAGCCAGAAGGGAAAGAACCTCGGGTTTGGCCCCGAGAGCAAGGTCGCCAGCGGCCAAACGATCCATGTCCAAGGGTTCGAGAGTCTCAGCCGCAAGGACCGGACGTCCGGCGTCGGACGTCACCTGAAGCCTCCCGCTGTCCGGGGAGGCTCCACGGACAGCGGGAGGCTCCACGGACTCCCCCCGGGCGAGGCAGGCGGCGATGCGGGAGGCTGCCAGGCGAAAGACGTCCTGGACGAAAAGGTGGGCAAGGTCACTGCGCGCGAGGCGGGCGGCGGCGATGTTCTGGGCCTTGACGATCAGATCCTTGGAAATGTCGACTCCCGGGTCTCCGGGATCGGACAGGGCGCGGGCCGGCTCCCCTTCGATGACCACCTCGGCCACCCCCCAGGCCTTGAGAACGCCGATGGAACGGTCGGAGAGGCGCATGCCCCGGACCATGAGCAGACGCCCGTTAACGTCCCGCACTTCCTGGGCCAGCACCAGGCCGGGTTTGAGCTCGACAACCCTCATGCCCCACTCCGCATGCTCGCGCAGTGCCATCCCGATCCGCTGTGATTGAACGCCACACGCCGTGTGAAAGATGATTCGCCCCACTTTGTCAAGCACGCCACCTCTTTGGCCTGTCGCGCACTTGGCGCGTCCTGACCCTCAACGCACCGGCCTCTTGGCGCGCAGGCCGATACGCGCTAGGAAGAAAACATGAACTCCACATCCACCCACGCCTCTCTCGATCCGGCCGGGATAGAACGGCTGAGTTTCTCCATCATCGATTCCGAAGTCCCCGAACCGCGTCCCTTCACTGGCGGAGAATGGGAGGTGGCCCGCAGGCTCGTGCACACTTCGGCCGACTTCGAACTGCTCGACCTGTTGCGCTTCTCCCCGCACGCGGTGCAGTCCGGCGTCGCGGCGCTCCGGTCCGGGGCTGTCATCGTCACGGACACCCGCATGTGCCAAGCGGGCATTCCTCCCCGCCGGCTGGAACCGCTGGGCTGCTCCACTGTCTGCTTCATGGACGATCCGGGGCTTGCGGCCAGAGCCAGGGAGCTTGGCGTCACCAGGGCCAGACTGGCCATGGACGAGGCCTCTACGCTTTCCGAACCGGTGATCTTCGCCGTGGGCAACGCGCCCACGGCCCTGCTCAGGCTTCTGGAACTGATGGACGAGGGTAAGATCCGCCCCGAGCTGGTGGTAGGCATGCCGGTCGGCTTCGTGAACGCCGCGGAGTCCAAGGACCTGCTCATGCGTGGCGCCGGCGTGGAGTTCATCGCCCTCAAGGGGCGCAAGGGCGGCTCCGCCCTGGCGGCCGCGTGCATGAACGCCCTGGCTGAACTGGCCCTGAGGGCTACGCCGTCCTGAATGACCAACGCGCGCGGCTACGGCGAAGGCTGTAGCCCGGCACGTTCGGGTGTTCGAGAAAGGGACCCGCCTTGGAGTCCCTACACGTTGAACAGGAAGTGGATCACGTCCCCGTCCTTGACCGCGTATTCCTTGCCCTCCTGACGGAGGACCCCAGCCGCCCGGCAGGCAGCCTCGGAAGCGTTCGAGACGTAGTCCTGGTAAGAAATAACCTCCGCCCGTATGAAGCCCCGCTCGAAATCGGTGTGGATCACCGAAGCCGCCTTGGGGGCCTTCCAGCCCTGCTCGATGGTCCAGGCCCTGACTTCCTTGGGGCCGACCGTAAAGAAACTGATCAACCCCAGCATCGAGTAACCGGTACGGATGACCTGGTCCAGGCCCGAACTCGAAACTCCGTAGGATTCCAGGAACTCCTGGCGCTCCTCGTCGGAGAGGGAAGCCATCTCCTCCTCCATCTTGGCCGACACCTTGACCACCGGGGCGGAAGTTTTCGCAGCGTGGGCACGTACGGCCAGCACCTGGGGGCCATCCTCCCCCAGGCCGTCCTCGGCCACGTTGGCGCAGTAGATCACAGGCTTGGCGGTGATGGGAGAAAGCTCCTCGTACAACTCGGCCATGGCCCCATCCTCGCGGCCGGCCAGGGAGAAGGCGGGATTGCCAGCGAAAAGATGCGCCAGGAGCATTTCAGCCGCCTGGTATTTGGCCTGGTGTTCCTTGCCGGCCTTGGCCTGCTTGCGCAGGCGGTCCATGCGGTTCTCCAGGACTTGGGCGTCGGCCAGGATCAGCTCGGTCTCTATGACCTCTATGTCGGCCACCGGGTCCACCTGGCCGTGCACGTGGACCACGTCGTCGTCCTCGAAACAGCGCACCACGTGCAGGATCGCCTGGGTCTCGCGGATGTTGGCCAGGAACTTGTTGCCCAGACCCTCGCCCTGGCTTGCGCCCTTGACCAGCCCGGCTATGTCCGTGAACTCCACCGTGGCCGGCAGGATCTTCTGGGGATTGGCCATCCTGGCCAGCGTGGCCAAGCGCTCGTCGGGCACGGGCACGATGGCCTTGTTGGGTTCGATGGTGCAGAAGGGATAGTTGGCGGACTGGGCGTTCTGGGCCCGGGTCAGGGCGTTGAACAGGGTGGACTTGCCCACGTTGGGCAGACCGACGATTCCGATACTCAGTGGCATTGTAACACCTTTGGCCGAACGCGTGGAAACCGAAGGCTCTTACCCCGGCTTCATCACGGAGTCTAGTCTGATGCGACGGCTCTTCCCGGCCGGTCCGCCATCCGGCGCCCCCTGCGCCCGGGGCGGCGCCGGATGGAAACAGGATGTGGGTGATACCCGTGGCCTTCTCCCCGGCCCCCCCCTTTGGCGGAGCGCAATTCCCGCGTTCTTCGCCCGGTTCTCCCCCTACTTGACGATCTTTGCCTGGAAGGGATCGTGGCCCAGGTACTGGACCAGCTCCGGGTCCGAGAGGAGCATGCTCAAGGATTCCGAGAGGACGTTGTTCAAGAAATTGGCGTTGTCATTCTCGTTGGGGACGGTCATCACTTCCTTCTCCTGGCTCACCGGGAACGAACCCTCCCAGGTGCCGGCTCCGTTGACCACCCGGGCCGCGAGCATGCACTTGACCGAGACCTTGCGGGTCACGGTGGCGGCAGTGGCCTGATAGCCAAGCTCCCGGACGGTGATCACCAGCGAAAGCGGCGCGCCGTCCTTGTAGGGCGCGGCCACGAAGCCAAGCTCTGAAAGGACCTTGGCGGCGGCCTCGCCCACCGGCTGGGACAGGTCGCCCTCGACCTTGATGGGCGCCGTCCTGGAACCGTCGGCGTTGCGGTAGCCCACCACCTTGTCGGCCCGTCCGTCCACTACCTTGAAGGCCAGGGTCTTGCCCTTGCCCACGTTTCCGGTTGGGGCCTTCACATCGGGCGAGAGGGCCACGAACTGGGCCGGCACCGGGGCGCAGGAGGTCAAAAAGGCAAACGCCGCCAGGGTCAGCAGTAAGGCCGATATACGTTTCATTGTCCTTCCTCCTCCTTGGTCTTGTCGGTCAGAGCCCACATGGCCTCGACCAGTTGTTCCAGGCCTTCGCCGTGCTTGGCGGAAATGAACCGGATGTCCAGGCCCCGCTGCCGGGCCACGGCTTTCATTTCCTCCAGGCGCTCGGGCGCAAGGATGTCGATCTTGTTCACGGCCTTGAGCTGCGGCCGAAGGGCCAGCCCCGGATCGAATCGGACCAGTTCTTCGTCCACCAGGGAAAACCCGGCAAATGGGTCGTCCCCTCCGGTTTCCTCGGCCGCCAGCAGGTGCACCAGCACCCGGGTACGCGAGACGTGCTTGAGGAAGCCGTGCCCCAACCCCAGTCCCTCGTGCGCGCCCTCAATGAGCCCAGGGATGTCGGCGGCCACCAGCTGCACGCCGTCCTCGCCCTGGATGACTCCCAGATTGGGGGCCAGGGTGGTGAAGGGATAAGGGGCGATTTTGGGCTTGGCTGCCGAAATAGCCGAAATCAACGTGGATTTGCCCGCGTTGGGCAGGCCTATGATGCCCACCTCCGCCAAAAGGCGCAGCTCCAGGCGCAGACGCTTCTCCTCGCCCGGTTCGCCGGGTTGGGCAAAGCGTGGGGCGCGGTTGGTGGAGGTCTTGAAGTGCATGTTGCCCAGGCCCCCCCTGCCGCCGCGCGCGGCGATCCATTCCTCGCCGATTTGGGTCAGGTCGGCGGCGAGACGCTCGCCCTGTTCGGTTATTTCGTAGATGAGGGTGCCCCTGGGCAACTCCACCACCAGATCCTCGGCGTTTTTGCCGTTGCACTGGCTGCCCAGTCCCTGCTGGCCGTTCTTGGCCGTGTAGCGCCGCTTGAGGCGCAGGTCGTAGAGGGTGAGCAGGTTCGGGGAAACCCTGAAGATTACGTCCCCGCCCTTGCCCCCGTCGCCGCCGTTGGGACCGCCGAACGGGATGAACTTCTCGCGCCTGAAGGCCACGCACCCCCGGCCGCCCTTGCCGGACTCCACCAGTATTGTCGCTTCGTCTACGAATCGCATCGTGTGCCCTCGTTATCCATCCGGCCCTCCTAGTCTCCCGAGGGCGTCTAGTCAAACCGTTCTCCCTGGCGGGACGCGACGCTTCGTGCTAGCATTCTTGAATGCGAGCAACCGTCACCGCCTGTGCCCTGGTGGCCGCCCTGCCGGAACCGGCGACGGAGATCGGAGAGGGCACGTAACCCCCCGGTCCCTCCCGCCGACCACCCTCCATTCACATACTTCCCGCGAGGAAACTCTCTCCCATGAAAAATCGCCTTCAATTTCTGCAGGACATCTGGCGGCTGGCCAGGCCGTACTGGTTCTCCGAGGAACGCTGGGTCGGACGCGGCCTGCTGGCGGTCATCGTGTCCATGAGCCTCGGGCTTGTGTACATCACCGTGCTCCTCAACCAATGGAACAACGCCTTCTACGACACATTGCAAAACCGCGACCTGAACGGATTCTACAAGCAACTTGGCTACTTCTGCGTCCTGGCTGCCGTTTTCATCGTGATCGCCGTGTACCGGCTCTACCTGAACCAGATGCTGCAGATCCGCTGGAGGCGCTGGCTCACGGACCGCTTCCTGGACCAGTGGCTTTCCGGAAAGGTGTACTACGGCCTGCAGATGCGCGGCGGACAGACCGACAACCCCGACCAGCGCATCGCCGACGACATCGGTGGCTTCGTCACCCAGACCCTGACCCTTTCCCTTGGCTTCCTGGAGGCGGTGGTCACCCTGATCTCTTTCCTGGGCATCCTCTGGGGCCTGTCCGGGACTCTCGACGTCACCCTGTTCGGCCACGCCTGGACCGTGCCCGGCTACATGGTCTGGGTGGCCCTGGGCTACTCGGTGCTGGGCACCTGGCTGACCAAGGTCGTGGGCAAGCCGCTCATCCGCCTGAACTACGACCAACAGCGCTACGAGGCGGACTTCCGCTTCAGCCTGGTTCGCCTGCGCGAGAACGTGGAAGGCGTGGCCCTGTACCGGGGCGAGGCCGACGAAAAGGTCATCTTCAGGGAGCGCTTCTCCAACGTGGTGCGCAACTGGTGGGCCATCATGAAGCGGCGCAAACAGTTGAGCTGGCTGATCAACTCCTTCGGCCAGGTGGCGGACGTCTTCCCCTTCGTGGCCTGCGCCCCGCGCTACTTCTCCGGGGCCATCCAACTGGGGGGCCTCATGCAGACCGCCTCGGCCTTCGGCCGCGTGCAGGGGGCCTTGAGCTGGTTCGTGGACGCCTTCACCGAACTGGCCTCCTGGAAGGCCACCGTGGACCGCCTGACCACCTTCGTCAGGGCCATGGAAGAGGCCCGGGAAGTCAGGGCCGGCGCGCAGGCCCTTTCGCCCGCCAAGGGAGCGACGGAGGAACTGCGGATTTCCGGGCTGGAACTCGATCTTCCGGGCGGCGAGCCGCTCCTGACCGGGATCGATCTCACAGTGTCGCCCGGCCAGGCCGTGCTGGTCAACGGCCCCACCGGCTGCGGCAAGAGCACCCTCCTGCGGGCCATCGCCGGGCTGTGGCCCTACGGCCGAGGGAACATCGACCTTCCCTCCACGGGCAAGGCCGTGTTCCTGCCCCAGAAGCCCTATCTTCCCATCGGGACACTGCGCACCGTGATCAGCTATCCCACCCCGGCCGGAGGCCTGGACGATACGGACATCCGGGCGGCCCTCACGGCCTGCGGCCTGTCCCATCTGGCCTCGCGCCTGGACGAGGCCGTCTCCTGGTACCAGGAACTTTCCCCCGGCGAACAGCAGCGCCTGGCCTTCGCGCGCCTTATGCTCCAGGCCCCGGACTGGATATTCCTGGACGAGGCCACCTCGGCCATGGACGAGCAAAGCGAGCGAGCCATGTACACTTGGCTTCGCGGGCACCTGCCCCGGTCGGCCATCGTGAGCGTCGGACATCGGGAAAGCCTGCGAACCTTCCACGAGCGAGCCCTGTCCATCGGCTCCGGACGGCCGGGAACGGCCACGATCGCGCTGGTGGCTGGCGCCGTCGACCGTGTCGAACCATTATAAGCAGTTGCGCGAGGCGGGCCTCATCCACATGGAAAGACAGGGGCAGCACGTGCGGTGTTGGATCAACGCGAAAACTCTTAAGCTAGCCAAGACCGCCTTAGGGCTTTTCCCCGAGTGTCCTGGTGGGCCGGTTAAAGACAAGGAGTGAATCATGTCCAAGAAAGTCGTCTTCATCCACGCCAGCCCGCGCAAGAACGGCAACACCCGCGCCCTGGCCGGGGCGGCCATGGCCGCGCTGGCCGAAGCGGGGGTGGCCAGCGGTGAAATCGATGCCCCCAGGTTGGAATTCAAGCATCCAGGCTGCCTGGCCTGCTACAAATGCCAGCAGTCCGACCAGTTCGGCTGCCACGTGGACGACGGTCTGGCCCACGCAGTGGCCAGCCTGCCGGACTACGACGCCCTGGTGCTGGCCAGCCCCGTCTACTGGTTCAGCTACCCCGCGCAGGTCAAAATGCTTATCGACCGCATGTTCAGCCTGATCAAGTTCACCGAAAGCCACGACATCCTCTCGCCCCTCAAGGGCAAGCCCTTGGCCCTCCTGGCCACGGCCGGCGGCGCCATGGAAGAGAACATGGAGATGCTGGAGACGCTGTGGCGCATCCCGGCCAAGCGCGTGGGCTCCCCATTCCTCTCGTGTCTGTTCCCCCTGTGTCATTACCAGCCGGGCGAGGCTGTGAACGACCCGGCCCTGGCGGCCAGGGCCGGGGAATTCGGAAAAAAGCTCGCGGCGATGCTGCACGCCTGAACACGCCGCCCGCCGTATTGCGTCGAAACAAGGCCCCTGGGTCATTGCCCGGGGGCTTTGTTTGTGGCGCTTCACCGCGCGCGAGCGTGTTGACTTCCCGAAGCTGATTGCCCATAGACTAGGTGAGCATACCGTCCGACCCGTTACGAAGGCGAGTCGGCTGGCCCACCCGCCCGAATGGACGGAAAACATGGAGGAACTCATGACACTGCGTTCGATCTTACTTCCGGCGCGCGCGCTGGCAACTGCGATGGTCCTTCTGGCCGCCCTGGTTCTTGTCGCCGCGCCCCAGGCCATGGCGCAAACGGCTCCGGCTGCCGAGAAACCCGAAAATGCCGCCCCGGGCGGGGCCAAAATGAAAGATCGGGTCGAGAAACGCATCGCCGAACTGCACGAACAGCTGAAAATCACCCCCGCCCAGGAGCCGGCCTGGAACGAACTGGCCACGACCATGCGCGAAGACGCAGCCGCGAAGATGGCCACGTACAAAAAATGGTCCCAGGAACAAGGCAAGATGAACGCCCTCGAGCTCCTGCAGGCGCACGCCACGCTGGCCGACGAGAACGCCCAGCACTTGCACAAGCTGGTCGCGGCCTTCGAGAAGCTGTACAATATGATGCCGGATGAGCAGAAGAAGAACGCCGACGAAGTGTTCTCCTACCGCATGGCCAAGGCCAAGGCCCACGCCAAGGCCAGGAAGATGGAGAACAAGATGAACAAGGACATGAACGAGAAGATGGACAATTAGGTGCGCCTGGACAGGCCGGCACGGCCTGTCCAAAAAATTCGCCGCTCCAAGGAGGGGCATCATGACCAGACCGAAAATCTTCCGGACGATCGCCATGCTGATCGTCCTGGCCGCGATGACGGTATGCGAGGGCGTACTGCCGGATGCGGCCCAGGCCTACCGCTATTATTACCGGGGGCGGGCTTATTATCCGCACGTGGTGGTGCCGCCTCCGGTATACTACGGACCGAGGTATTACGCCCCGCCACCGGTTTACTACTATCCGCCACCGCCGCCGGTGGTGCTCGCGCCGACGCCGGTTCTGCCCGGGATCAGCATCGTCGTTCCCATCCGCTGACCTCGGCCTCACGCATGCAGCGTTACGGCGCGTGGAGCGGCCCACGTCTTTGAACGAAACCCCGGGAATGGCCCCGGGGTTTCGTTTTCAAGACATTCCGCGCTGGCCGTCAGATCAACTACTGCCTGATCCCTACTCTTCCCGCCCCTTCCTGTGCTCCGCGATGACCTTCTCGGCCACCTGGGGTGGGGCTTCCTCGTAGTGGTCGAAGCTCATGGTGAAGGCTCCCTGGCCGCCGGTCATGGAACTCAAGGTTTTGGCGTACTCCTGCATCTCGCTCATGGGAGCCAGGGCCTGCACCTCGGTCACGCCGCCGACGGCGTCCGAGCCCAGCACCTTGCCCCGGCGGCTGGACAGGTCGCCGATCACGTCGCCCATGAAATCGTCCGGGATGGACACGTGGACCTGCGCGATGGGCTCCAGCAGGACCATCTTGAGCTTCTCGCAGGCCGCCTTGAAGGCCAGGGAACCGGCGATCTTGAAGGCCATTTCCGAGGAATCCACCGGGTGGAAGGAGCCGTCGTACAGCTCCACCTTGAAGTCCACCAGGGGGTATCCGGCAAGCACACCCCGCGCGGCGGCCTCTTGGACCCCCTTGTCCACGGCCGGGATGTACTGGCGGGGGATGGAGCCGCCCACTACGGCGTCCACGAACGCGTACCCCTCGCCCCGGGCTTTGCCCTCCATCCTGATCCAGCAGTCGCCGAACTGGCCGCGCCCGCCGGTCTGCTTCTTGTGGCGGCCCTGCACCTCGGCCTTGCCCTTCACCGTCTCCCGGTAGGGGATGGTCGGGGCCTTGAGCACCACGCCCACCTTGAAGCGCCGCTTGGCCTTCTCCACGGCGTTCTCCACGTGGGACTGTCCCATGCCGGAGACGAGCATGTCCCCGGTCTCCTCGTTGCGCGTGAGCCGAAGGGCCACGTCCTCGTCCAGGAGCTTGGACATGGCCTGGTAGGCCTTGTCCTCGTCGCCTTTCTCGCCCGGGGCCATGGCGTAGGAGATCATGGGCTCGGGTAACTTAGGCTTGCGCATGGTGAAGGGATGCTTCTCGTCGCTCAGGGAGTCGCCGGTTCTGGTGTCCTTGAGCTTGGCCACGGCGATGATGGCCCCGGGGCCAACCGGCTCCTTGACGGGCTGAGTGTCCTTGCCGGTCATGTACAGGAGGGTGCCGAAGCGTTCCTTGGCGTCGGTGCGGGTGTTGAGCAGGGTGGCGTCCGGGGCGACAGTCCCGGAGAGCACGCGCATCATGGACAGCTGCCCGGCGAACTGGTCGAAGAGGGTCTTGAACACGAAGCAGGCCGGCGGCCCGTCCGGGTTGACCGCGATCAGGGAGCCGTCCTCGCCCTCGACCTGCTTGACGCCCACCGGGGTGTCCAGGGGCGAGGGGAAAAACAGCTGGGCGGCGGTCAGGATACGCTGGCCACCCATGCACTTGAGCCCCGAAGCCACCATGACCGGGTACAGCTCGGAGCACACCACGGCCTTGCGGGTGGCGGCGACCAGATCGTCCTGGGAGACGCCGGCCGGGTCTTCCAGGTAGCGTTCCATGAGGGTTTCGTCGCACACGGCGATCTCCTCCATCATGGATTCGCGAAGCCCGGCGACCTCCTCGTCCATGTCGGCCGGCACGGCGATTTCGCTCATCTTGCCCGAGGCGTCGAAGGAATAGGCCTTGTTCTCCACGATGTTCACCACGCCGGTGAAGGAGTCTGCCTTGCCGATGGGAATATTCTGCAGAAAGGGTTTCACGCCCAGCTGGTTTCTGATGCTTTCGAGGGCCATGTGGTAGTCGGCCCGGTCGCGATCCATCTTGGTGATGAGGAAAATAGTGGGCAGGCGGAACTTGGAGACTTCCTGCCAGAGTTTTCTGGTGAGCGGTTTGACGCCGTCCACGGCGTCCACCACGAAAACGACCGCGTCCACGCTGGCCAGGATGTAGCCCAGGTCGCCGGTGAAGGCCAAGTCGCCTGGGGTGTCTATGACGAAGTGGCGATTCTTGTTCCACTGGAAGGTGGCGAAACCCGGCTGCACGGACCCCCGGCGCTTGATCTCCTCGGGCTCGTAGTCCAGGGCGGTGGTGCCGTCCTCGATCTTCCCCAGTCTGGGTACCGCCCCGGCCGCGTACAAAAGCATTTCGGCCACAGTGGTTTTTCCGCAACCGCCATGGCCGATGAGAGCGTAAGTCCGCTGATCCTTGAGAACGTCAAGCATGCCAGTCTCCCGTGGTATCCTAAAAGGTTGCGCCTCGGAGCCGATGTCTGCCTTTCGCCCGCGCCCATTGGGCGGATAATTCCACTCACATGCCCCGATATGTAACGGGAATGCCACCGGCACGCAACAGCCGGGGCGAGGAAAGGGGGAGATGGGCTGGATTTGGCGGGGCTTGCACGGGACGGGGGCACGATGCGTACCCATAAATTCGTGTTTTCTCTGGGACGTCTTTATGTAATGTTTTGGACAAGGTTTTGGGAGGCGCCAACGGCCACGCCCGGTCCAGGGCGACCCCTCCCAAGGGAGAAAGGACCATGCTCACCGACTTCAGCATGAACCTGGAACGCCTGGAAAAGGCCCTCGGCGAGCAGTACCGGCAATCCAGCTTCATCCTGGGCACGCCCGGGACCTCGCTGGCCTGCAAGGTGGACCCCTTCTATTACCTGGCCATCGAGCCCGGGTTCATCAAACACCTGAGCCGTTGGGCAGGGATGTTCCCGGAGAGCGCGCAGGCGACCCTGGTCAAGACCGGCAACATGCTCACCGACCCCAGCCGTTCCGTGTTCGTCATCCCCCTGGCCGTCTACGAGGAAGGCTCACCCGACGTACTGCGCGTGGGGGCGAGCTTCGTCCTGGCCACCTTCATCGACCAGGCTGTGACCAGATATGGCGGCGCGGACGGCCCACTGCCGGTTTCCAGGCTCCGGATACTCGAATCCGACCGGGCCAAGACGGAACTCCTGTTCACCGGCAAGCCCCCCCTTCAGGGTCTGGCCTTCGGCAACCTAAACCAGAGGTAGATATGCGCAAGATTTTCCTGGTCCTCCTGCCGCTTCTTTTTGCCGCCTGCTCCATGCTCGGCATGGGCGAACCTTCCAACCAGTTGGAGGTGGTGGAGTACGGGATATTCAAGAACGGAACGCTGGTCACCCAGACCGACGGCGTGCCCCTGGAATTGGGCGAGTCCTTCGGATTCCGCTTCAAGGTGAAGGACTCCAAAGCCGGAGGCGTCAAGGCCAAGATCATCACCAACACACCGGGCCTGATCGATCCCTCCAAGTCCAAAGCGCAGATGGACTACGTCACCGAGATCACCCTGCAGGCCGGTCAGCCCTACGACGTGTTCTTCACTTTCTCGCAGCCCTGGGAGATGGTCACCGGGAAATGGAAGCTGCGGGTGGAAACGGAAAAAGGGGAAGTGCTCTCCCACGACTTCGACGTCTACAACCCCACGATGTGACCATGAACGAAACAACTTCCCTGGTGGTCCTGGACGGTGCCACCCTCAATCCGGGGGACAATCCCTGGGACGAGGTTGCTGCGCTTGGTCACTTCGCCCTCCACGAAGCCACTCCGCCCCACCTGACCGTGGAGCGGGCCAAGAATGCCGACGTGGTGATCACCAACAAGATCCGGCTCACGCAAGAGGTTCTGGCCGAGCTTCCAGCTTGCCGGTTCATCGCTGTCACGGCCACCGGCTACGACGTGGTGGACGTGGCGGCCGCCGGCAGGCGGAGCATCCCGGTGTCCAATGTGCCCGGGTACGGCACGGAGTCCGTGGCCCAGTTCGTCATGGCCCAGTTGCTCGCCCTGTGTCGCCGGGTGGAACGGCACGACATCCTGGTGCGCGAAGGGGAATGGAACAGGCGGGCCGAGTTCACCTTCTGGGACACCCCCCAGGTGGAACTGGCCGGCAAGACCATGGGTGTGGTGGGATTCGGGGGCATAGGCAGGAGGGTGGCCGAACTGGCCCTGGCCTTCGGCATGCGTGTCCTGGCCCATGCCCCAAGGCCCAAGGAGCCCTTGAACTCCCCACTTTTCGCCTTTGCCGGCCTGGACGAACTGTTCGCTTCTACCGACGTAGTCAGCCTGCACTGTCCCCTAACCGGGGACAACGAGGCATTCGTGGACCGGAGGCTGCTTAGGCTCATGCGGCCCGGAGGATACTTCATCAACACCGCCCGCGGCAGGCTGGTGAACGAGGCCGACCTGGCCTGGTCCCTCGACTCCGACCACTTGGCCGGGGCTGCCCTGGACGTGCTCTCCGCCGAACCGCCCGAGGCCTCCAATCCATTACTGGCCGCGAAAAACTGCCTGATCACCCCGCACATGGCCTGGGCCTCGCTCACGGCGCGCCGCAAGCTCATGGCCATCACCGTCGCCAACATCCGGGGATTTTTGGCCGGACAGCCCCAAAACGTGGTCAACGGGGATTTTCTGACGCAGTCGCCCTAGTCGGAGAGAATCACGATTCTACACCTTGCCCGAAACCATCGTTCCTTTGGCCATGGGGCCGCATTCGAGGACTTCCGTCTGTGCATCGCAGTCGGAGTTCGCTCCAGGCGACCCACAGCTGTTGGAATTCATGGCCTCAAGAGTGGTTTGCATCACCTCGGCCCCCAACAATTGTTTCGCGTCCTGGCTGTTCAGGACCATCGACGTGCTGTACACGACGGATGCGACGGGCTGGCCCGCAACGACGGCCCTCCCGGGCGAGTCGGGCATTTCGAACGTCATGGACGAGCTGGACAATTCCGACATGTCAAACATGTCGGAATAACTTGAAAAACTTGCCATTCCGAACGTGGCGGACGTTCCGCTGCCATCGGTTGTCATGGCCACCTCCCCGGAGGCCAATCCCCTCCGTGTCGTTTTTCTTATCGACGGCCGGTGTCTGGACTTTAGGGAGGGCCGGTAAAGTGTTGCACCCACTGCGTCGGAGACTCCGGCCGCCAACTGCCCAAAAAGGGGGACGCTCACTTCCACGGCCTCGGGCACGAGGAAGGCCACAACCGCTAAGGCATTGTTTTGGTTGCTCGTGGGCATTTCTTCTGGCATGAGTAAGCGATATTTCAGGTTACAGTCATGGACAACCCATCACAAAAAAGCTCTTTCTGGCTCTCGGCCAGCACGGCCCAGGCCCGCGACACCGGCATGGCCCTGGTGCTCATCTGCCTGCTGTCGGCCTGGCTCGGCCATCGCCGAGACTTCGCAGGCTACGGGATCGTCCTGCAGATTCTGACAATGACCTGGCCCTCAGCCTTCAAGCCGGCGGCCAAGCTCTGGTTCGGCCTCTCGCACGTCATGGGCCAGGTGATGTCCAAGATCCTGCTGGGCGTGGTTTTTTTCACCGTGCTGACCCCGGTCGGGCTGCTGCGCCGGGCGTCCGGCAAGGACAGCTTGCAGCTGCGCCGCTTCAAAAAGGATTCCGACAGCGTCTTCCGCGTACGGAACCATCAATTCACCGCCAACGACATCGAAACCCCCTATTAGGAACACTCCATGAGCTTTTTCGGCGATCTCTGGGGCTTTCTCAAAGTCCGCAAGAAATTTTGGCTGTTGCCCATCATTCTGGTCATGCTGTTGTTCGGCGTGCTGATCCTGGTCAGCGGAACGGCCATCGCGCCGTTCATTTACACCTTGTTCTAGCCCCCGCCGTTCACGGGCTTGCCCGGGGGAACCCGGACGGGAACGACAACCGTAGAGAGTCGCCGCCGGAACCTCCCCGGCTACCCGGCAGCGCTTCCAGGATCAACCATGCCCGAGGCCATCCTTGGCGTCTCCGCCTACTATCACGACTCCGCCGCCGCCCTGGTCATGGACGGGGCCATTGTAGCCGCCGCCCACGAGGAACGCTTCACCCGCAAGAAGCACGACGCGTCTTTCCCGACCAACGCCGCGGCCTACTGCCTGGCCGAGGCCGGACTGTCGCTCAGGGACCTTACGGCCGTGGCTTTTTACGACAAGCCCTTCCTCAAGTTCGAGCGCCTGCTTGAGACCTACCACGGTTTCGCCCCCACGGGACTTGTCAGTTTCCTGTCCGCCATGCCGGCCTGGATCAAGGAAAAACTCTTCATGGGCAGCATGCTCAAGAGGGAGTTCGCCAAGCTTGGGCCGGGAAGTCCCAAGGTACTCTTCCCGGAGCACCACCTGTCCCACGCAGCCAGCGCCTTCTACCCCTCGCCCTTCCAGGAGGCCGCCATCCTGACCATCGACGGCGTGGGCGAATGGGCCACCACGACAATCGGCTTCGGGAGCGGCAAGGACATCACCTTCCTGCGCGAACTGGATTTCCCCCACTCCCTGGGCCTGCTCTACTCGGCCTTCACCTATTACTGCGGCTTCAAGGTGAACTCCGGCGAGTACAAGCTCATGGGCCTGGCCCCCTACGGCAACCCCGAATCCGAACGCGTGGATACCTACAGGCATAAAATCCTGGACGAGCTGGTCGACCTTCGCCCCGACGGGTCACTGCTCCTGAACATGCCCTATTTCACTTACGCCACCGGGCTCAGGATGTGCGACGACGACGCCTGGGAACGACTCTTCGGCCTTCCCAAGCGCCCGGCCGAGTCCGAGTTGACCCAGGACTACATGGACATGGCCCTGGCCATCCAGCAGGTCACCGAGGAGGTCGTGCTGCGCCTGGCCCGCACCGCCAAGGAACTCACCGGGGCCGACTACCTGACCATGGCCGGAGGCGTGTCCCTCAACTGCGTAGCCAACGGCAAGCTCCTGCGCGAACGCATATTCAAGGATGTGTGGATTCAGCCGGCCGCCGGCGACGCGGGCGGGGCCCTGGGCGCGGCCCTGGCCGCCCGGCACGTCTGGAAGGGCGCTCCGCGCGCGGCCGGTCCCGGCGACTCCATGCAGGGAGCCTACCTGGGCCCCGAATTCTCCCTCCAGGACGTCAAGCGCGTGGCCGCCAGACGGCACGCGCCGTTCAGGCACGTCGACGATTTCGGTGAACTCTGCCGCGAGGTGAGCGCACTCCTGGCCAAGGGAGACGTGGTGGGCTGGTTCCAGGGCCGCATGGAATACGGGCCCCGCGCCTTGGGCAACCGCACCATCCTGGGCGATCCGCGCAACCCCGAGATGCAGAAGAAACTCAATCTGAAGATCAAGTATCGCGAGGGGTTCCGCCCCTTCGCCCCCTCCGTGCTGGAGGAGTCCATTGGGGACTATTTTGAGATCGACCGGCCCTCGCCCTACATGCTGCTGGTGGCCCCGGTGCGCAAGGAGCGCCAGCGGCCCCTGCCCGAAGGATACCGGGAAATGGGCATGTGGGACCGCCTCTACGTGGAGCGCTCGTCGCTGCCGGCCATAACCCACGTGGACTACTCCGCCCGCATCCAGAGCGTGAACAAGGACGTCAATCCCCGCTACTGGCAGCTCATCGACACCTTCCGCCGGACCCAGGGCTGCGCCGTGGTAGTGAACACCAGCTTCAACGTGCGCGGCGAACCCGTGGTGTGCACGCCCTCGGACGCCTACCGTTGCTTCATGCGCACCGAGATGGACCATCTGGTCATTGGCGACTGCCTGTTCTCAAAGGCTGACCAGCCTCCCCTGCCCGAGGACCACGACTGGATGACCGAATACGAACTGGACTGACGGGCACGAAACATGCAGCTGCCTGGTGCTATGATCAAAAAAACCGCCGCAGTCCTGATTCTTTCGGTCCTGCTGGTCTCGACCGGCGCCAAGGCCATGAACGAGGAACTCGTCATGCGCTGCGCGTTGGCGGAAATTCTTTCCTCCCTCACCTGCAAGGCGCCGGGTGAATTCCGCTTCGTGGGCAAACGCGACGAGGTCTATGTCTTCAACACCCACTACGGCGGGCAGTTCGCCGAGTTCTACTGTCAGATTTTCGACAAGGACGTGGTGATCACCAGCAAGGCCTGGAACGGCAAGATGGGTTCGGCCCGGCTCAACTACGAGACCCAGCCCGGCTGCATCACCGCCACGGTGAACTCCCCCGAGGCCGAATGCCCCTACTCGCACATCATCCAATGCTGCGGGTCCGACTAGCGTTTCGTCCTTGAAATATATTTATAATACTGGTCTCCAGCAAAGGAGACCAGTATGGGCACGCGTATCAGGTTGGTGATGAACAACAAAGATTTGACAATTATTTTCGACCAGCATGAATTCGAAATGCAACCCAATCATTTCCGGGTAGCTACGCATCCATATGTTCGATATCATGCTGCACCTCCATCGAGAGACGGGCTGGATGAACTTCTCATTTCCGGGAGTGAACAACCATCCGTTCGAGATTTCAAGGAAGATATCCAAAATCTTGCTGCGAAGGTGATTGTCGTTGATCTTCGCCAAGAATCTCATGGATTCATCAATGGCATTCCCGTGAGCTGGTATGCACCAAAAAACTGGGCAAACATCGGCTTTGATGCTGACGCGGTCATGAAGGATGAAGCTGGGAGGCTTGCCGGTTTAGCTGGCAAGACGATTCCCATGGTTCACGTTCTGATGAAAGACGACCATGGCCAGATTACCGAGTCCAGGACTGAGCATATCGAGGTAACATCCGCAGCGACTGAGAAGGAAGTGACGGCAAGCCTTGGTATGGACTCCATGAGGTTTTCGCTCACCGATCACTGCTCACCCGTGGAAAGCGAGGTGGCCAGGTTTGTCGAGTTTTTCAAAAGCGTTCCCAAAACAACTTGGCTGCACTTCCATTGTCATGGCGGCGACGGTCGAACGACCACCTTCATGCTCTTGTGCGATATCATGAGAAACGGGCACAAGTTCAGTCTTGAGGAGTTGGCCCTACGCCAATATCTGGTTGGAGGCGTTGATCTTTTGAATCATACTTCCGAGGGTTACAAAGCTCCATTATACATGAGAAGAACGAAGTTTATCAGGAAGTTTTACGATACTTTTCGAGGCATCGTTTAGCTCCAGACGGACGTCAATCGTTCCAGGTTATCCCCCGCCACCAGGCATACGCCCCGGCCAGAAGCGCCAGCGGATAGAACGGCCATTGCAACTTGGCCGCGAGGAGTCCGTAGGCCGCTCCGCAGAGCACCACCGCCACCCCCCAGGCCTCGATGTGCTTGCGGGCCTTCCTCCGGGCCGACGGCCCAAGACCCATAAGAGAGAAGTTCAGATCGTCAGGGAGCACCTCCCCGACCGACGCAGTCTGTCGCCCGGACTGGAGCTTGTGCCCGCAGCCCAGGCAGAATTTGAGGTCGTCAGGGTTTTCCTGGCCGCACTTGTTGCAGATCATGGGAGATGGCGCGTTGACAAATTTTTCCCCGGCCGTACTTTCTCTTCCAGCGCGAACGCCCTTTCCTACCGTCCCTTGGGGCGGCGGGCAACCATCGAGCGAGGTACCATGAAAACCGGCCCCGTCACCATTCCCGTCTACCTGGACCTGGTCCCCTGCCACGGATGCGGCGCCTGCGCAGAGATCGCCCCGGAACTCTTCGGCATGGACCCCGACGTGGAACGCCCGTTCCTCAAGACCCCGGAAGGCCCCGAGGACTCAGTCCGCCAGGCCATCGCTTACTGCCCCAACGATTGCATCACCACTGAAGATTGAACACACCCGAGATGACGGGGCGTAGCTCCATCCCGGCAGGGTTCTGCGCCTTGCCCCCACCAAGGGGAGAAGCCTCCTCCTGGACCCGGCGTTTTGCTTCGCGGCTTTCACCGACACAAGGGTAAGGGTAGTTTCCGACTTGACCGGTCCACATTATGCATCCTGATTGCCAAAACGACTGATGAAACCGATGCGGTTTCAGGAGGCAGGGACCATGCTCACCGAAAACAACCTCAATGCGCTCACGGTGCTGCAAGCCATGTTGCGCGGCTACGCCGTGGAAATCCTCGGCGTCAGATACGCGTACGATTCGCAGAGCCATCAAATCGGCGTCCTGCACAAGGACGGGGAAGAAAACTTCATCATCTTTGCCGATATCAACCTCAACCGGTTTCTTTCCATGTGCGAGCAGATCGATCCGCAAAAAATTCTGGAAATCCAGTCTGTTCTGCAGCACTCGCTTCCGCAGCCGCAACGGGAGAAGAACACCGACGGTCCCCGGTTCCATTAAAAGAGGAGCTGGTTCGACCCGAAGCTTTCGGGCAATGCTTCCGCCCGGTGGCCCCAAGTCGCCGGGCCAACTTCCCATCCGTTGCCCGGTTGCGACTCCAGCACTCCAAGCCTCCAGCGCCCCCCCTCCTTTAGAATCAGGTCTTCATGACTTGAGGTCCCCCGGATTTCCCTTACGCCCCAAGCTTTTTTCTTCATTTTTGAAACTTTTCCCCACCAGTTTCTTGTCAGATACATACAATATTGTTAATAATACCGCGCAGTGCACCCGGCAACCCCAATTGTTTTTTAGCATTCCCGGGGGCCATACGGAAATTGGGTCCGTCCGCTTCCGGATCAAGGAATTTCCCTTGTTCTGGAAAAGGATGTTGGATCGACGCAATTTCCGTGTTTTCCCGGAAAAGCGTGATTTCTTACCGGATGGTGGTCCCATCCACGAAGCAGGAGGATACCCATGGTCCAGGCGGGCGATACGGCGTTCATTCTGATCAGCGCCGCGCTGGTGCTGCTCATGACCCCAGGTCTGGCGTTGTTCTACGGCGGCATGGTCCGAAGAAAGAACGTGCTGGGCACCATCATGCAAAGCTTCGTCATGATCTCGCTGATTTCCATCGAGTGGATCTACCTGGGTTATTCCATGAGTTTCGGTCCGGACGTCCACGGCCTGATCGGCGACCTCTCCTGGGCCGGGCTGACCGGGGTCGGGGCCACCCCCAACCCGGACTACGCTCCCACCATCCCCCATACGGTGTTCATGATCTATCAATGCATGTTCGCCATCATCACCCCGGCGCTGATCACCGGGGCCTTCGCCGAGAGGGTGAAGTTCAGCGCTTTCGCCGTGTTCAGCGTGGCCTGGGCGGTGCTGGTGTACAACCCGGTGTGCCACTGGGTGTGGGGCACGGGAGGTTTTCTCAAGACCATGGGCGTGTTGGATTTCGCGGGCGGTCTGGTGGTCCACCTGACCTGCGGCGCAGCTGCCCTGGCCTCGGTATTGGTCATCGGCAGACGCAGCGACCACGGCAAACGCCAGTTCTTCCCGCATAACCTGCCCATGACCCTGCTCGGCACCGGGCTTCTCTGGTTCGGCTGGTTCGGGTTCAACGCGGGCAGCGCCCTGGCCGCAAACGGTGTGGCAGGCTCGGCCTTCGTGTCCACCCACCTGGGGGGCATGGCCGGCATGGCCATGTGGACGGTCATCGAGTGGTTCTACCAGGGCAGGCCCACTACCCTGGGCGCGGCTTCCGGGGCCGTAGCCGGGCTGGCCACCATCACCCCGGCCGCCGGGTACGTCACCCCCAACTGCGCCGTACTCATCGGCCTGACTGCCGGATTCTGCTGCTATTTCGCAGTGGTGCTCAAGTCCAAACTTCGCTTCGACGACAGTCTGGACGTGGTGGGCATCCATGGTCTGGGCGGGCTTATCGGCACGCTCATGGCGGGCCTCATGGCCGACAAGGCCATCAATCCGGGGGGCGCGGACGGTCTGCTGAACGGCAACCCCCACCAGTTGTACGTCCAGGCCTATGCCATCGCCGTGGTCGGTGTGTACGCCTTCGTGGCCAGCTTCATCGTCCTGAAGGTCGTCAACGCGACCATGGGCCTGCGCCTGACCTCAGAGAACGAGGGCGTCGGCCTGGATGTGACCGAGCACAACGAAGCTGCCTACGGCGAATAACCACACGGAGCCGGGCCATGAAAAAAATTGAGATCATCATCCGCCCGCACCGGCAGGTGGGCGACGGCAAGGTCTTCATACTCCCCGTGGCCGAGGTGGTGCGCATCCGCACCGGTGAAACAGGGCACGACGCCATCTGATCCGTCTCCGCCACGAAATCTGACCAGGGCAAAGGCCGGTCTCGCGAACGCGCGGCCGGCCTTTTCACTTGCCGGGGCGAGCTGGGCAGTTTTCCAAAGCCCCCTGGTATTTTCCCGCCGAATGATGCTATAAAGAGCCTCGAATCCTTTTCAACCCGGTACAAAGGAAAAAAATATGGGACTCTTGATCGTCATATTGGTGGGGCTCGTGGCCGGATGGCTCGCTGGGACCCTGGTGCGCGGAGGGGGATTCGGCGTGCTCGGAGACATCGTGGTGGGAATCCTCGGCGCGATCATCGGGAACTACCTGTTCGGCGGGCTCGGCCTGCACATAGGTCACGGCCTGTTGGGCCAGATCCTGGTGGCCACCCTCGGAGCGGTGGTCCTCATCGTGGTGCTGCGGGTCATCAAGAGGGCCTGAGGCCCCGGCCGCTCAGGCGTTTCTGGCCTTGGGCCGGCAGGCCCCCTTGCAGCAGCCTCCGGAGAGCATCTCGGAGTAGGCGTAGAGGATGCGCCGTTCACGCTCGGCGTGTTCCGGCGTGAGCAGCGCCACGGGGTGGGCCTGGGCCAGGCCGGGCAGATCAACGTAGTAAGGAACGACGCGCAGACCGGAGCCCAGGACGCTCCCGGTGGCCGAGGCGGCCAGGACGGCTCCTTTGGTGTCCGTAACCAGCACCAGGGGTGCCGGTGGCGCATGCAGCCTGGCGGCGGCCAGGGCCTCGCGCAGGTAGCTGCCCGGCTCGCCGGAACAGAACAGGACAATCATGAGCGGCGCGCCGTCCGGCCCCAGGGCTACCAGGTCCACCATGCGGGTGTAGTCCTGGCCGTCCACGGGGAAACAGACCCCGGCCTTGGGGTTCAGGGCGGATTTCGGATAGCCGCGCTCCTCCACGAGCATGCGGGCCAGGGCTTGGCGGTACTCCTCGTAGGAGGTCTCCTCCAGTTCCTCGCCCGTCAGGTAGTCGCGGATGACTGTTCCCAGGGATTCCTCGTGCATGCCGTCCTCCACGTTACTGTCAAAGCATACCCGCCGTCCCCGCCCAGGGCAAGCCGGGCCGTTACCGCCGGTCGGAATTTCCCCGTTGACCCTGAGGCCAAGCAGCCCTAAACCCCTGCCCATGCCAAACCCCCTCTGCCAGCAGATTTCCTCCTTCCTGGTCATGGACATCCTGGAGCGCGCCTGCGCCCTGGAGCGCGAAGGCAAACACGTCGTCCACCTGCAGATCGGCGAGCCGGACTTCGACACCCCCGAGCCCGTCAAGCAGGCGGCCGTCAAGGCCATCCGGGACGGCCAGACCCACTACACCCATTCGCTGGGCCTACCCGCCCTGCGCGAGGCCATCTGCGACTGGTACCGCCGGACGTACGGGGTCGACGTCGACCCCAACCGGGTGGTGGTCACCTCCGGCACCTCGCCGGCCATGCTCCTGACCTTCTCCACCCTCGTTCATCCGGGTGACGAGGTGCTGCTCACCGACCCGGCCTACGCCTGCTACCCCAACTTCATCACCTACGCCGGAGGCCGGGTGCGCCGCTCCCGGACCCGCCCCCAGGACGGTTTCCAGTTCACCCCGGAGACCCTGGCCGACCCGTTGGCGGACTCGCCGCGCGCCGTGGTGGTGAATTCCCCGGCCAACCCGGCCGGAACCCTGGCACCGGACAAGGCCTTCACGACCATCCGCGACTCGGGCTCCACGATCGTCTCCGACGAGATCTACCACGGTCTGGAATACGGCGGCGCCAGGGCGCGCTCGGCCCTGGAGTTCACTGAGGACTGCTTCGTGCTGAATGGTTTCTCCAAGCTGTGGGCCATGACCGGCTGGAGGCTGGGCTGGGTGATCGCGCCGATGAAATACGTGCCGGCCATGCAGCGCCTACAGCAGAACTTCTTCATCAGCGCCGGCAGCGTGGCCCAGTGGGCGGGCATCGCGGCGCTGACGGTGTGCGACGAGGACGTGGCCCGGATGAAGGCCGAGTACGCCCGGCGGCGGCTGGTGCTGCTCTCGGGACTGACGAAGCTCGGCCTCAAGGCCCCGGTGGAACCTTTGGGAGCCTTCTACGTGCTGGTGGATGCGCGTCACCTTGGAAACGACAGCCTGGCCCTGGCCCGGGACATCCTGGAGAAGGCCCTGGTGGGGGTGACCCCAGGCATCGACTTCGGCCCGGGCGCGGAAGGGTATCTGCGCTTCAGCTACGCCAATTCGGTGGAAAACATCGAGGAGGGGTTGGCACGGCTGGGGAAATACCTGGAAAACGCCTGACCCGTAGACGGCCGGAAACATTCCGACCTCTCGAACTCCCTGGGATTGCCGAAACGCAGCCAGTTGTCGGCTTCTTCCACCATAACGATCCGTGTCGGCGGCTGCCGTCCAGGGCTCGAAGACCTGCGCTCGCCTGGGTTGCGGCCCATGCGCTCAGTGTCGGCGGCTGGCGACCAGGGTCCAGGCCAAGGCCGCCGCGCCGCGCAGGCCGATGAGCTGGTCCGCGACCAGGAGCGCCGGGACCTTGGCCAGAAGGTCCGCATGGGTGGCGCTTGATCGGAATTCCGACAGGAAGGCCGGATGGGACAACAGCATGGGGTTTTTGGCGGTCACACCTCCGGAGACGTACAGCCCTCCCCTGGCCAGCACCTCCAGGACGTAGTCCCGGCAGGCCCGTCCCAGAAAGCGCGCGAACCATTCGGCCACCGGCGAGTCGTCCGTGAGTTCCGCCGAGACCTCCGCGGCGCTGGCGTCCCGACCCATGAGGTAGCGGTGGACCAGGGCCAGCCCGGAGCCCGAAACCACGCTCTCGAAGCGCACATAGGGCTCGCCTAGGGCGCGACGGGCGAAATCCTGGAAATCCGTTTCTCGGGCGCCGTTGAACGGGAAGGCCGCATGCCCGCCCTCGGAGCCGCATACGGCGTAGCCGCCCCGGCCGTCCGGCACCAGGGCCGCCTTGCCCAGGCCCGTGCCCGGGCCGACCACGGCCTGGGTCAGGGACGGGTCCATTCGTCCGGGCAGGACCACCCGGACCGAGTCCGCGTCCGCTCGGCCGACGGAGGCGTCCAAAGCCGGAGGAGCTCCGGCTTTGCCGGGGCTGGATCCACCGAGGATGGTCGGACGAGCCGCCAACTCCACACAGCCCGGCGGAACATCAACCGGGCACTGACCGCTGAACAGGCGGCAACCGTGGGCCTGGGCGGTGAAATCGTTGATCATCAGGGTGTGCTCGGGGAGAAGCCCGGGCGGCAGGGCGTCCAGGTCGAAGGGGTGGCGGATGTTGGGGGGCAGGCAGAAGCGACCGCGCTCCACCGGCCCGGCCACGGCCAACACTGCGGCCAGGGTCCGGTGGGTACCCAGACCGTCCAGGCCCGCTTCCAGCAGATCCCGGAAGGAGGCATACCCGGTCGTGGGCAGGATGATCTGGGAGGCCGGAACGGGAAACATCCCTTCCTCGAACAGGGCGAAACGGCTGCTGGTGCCGCCTATGTCGGCGGCCAGCACGAATGTGCAGTCTTTTCCCATCCAAATTTTCTAGAGGGATTCAAGCCCAAGGGCAAGGCCGTGGTTGTCAAAACCCCGGGATTCTGGAAAATACGGCCGTGTCCACTCTGGAGGAACCATGCGCGCCCCCGCCTTTATCGTCTGCCTCACCTCCCTGATGCTCCTCGCAGGCCAAGCCCAGGCCGAACCCATCGACTACAAGGAACTGTTGCCCTTACTGAACATCGATGTCCCCGGCTGGACGCCCGGCGCGCCCACCGGCCAGACCGTCACCTCCCCCGTGGAGGCCAGCGAGGCCGTCCTACAGTTCACCAATGGGGACATGCGCCTGGAGGTGGCCATTTACGACGGCGGCCCGGCCATGGCCTCCGCAATGTCCGCCGTGGCCCGATCCGAATCGGAAACCCCCGAGGAGGTGGTAAAGCCTTTGGTCATCAAGGGGTTCAAGGGCGCGCTTTTCCTGCACCCCAAAGACAACGAGGCCGACCTGGTGGTCATGGTGCCCGACCGCTTCGCGGTGTCCGCGCACCTGGCCGGGGGGGTCGACGGGGAGCTTTTGAAGAGCACCGTAACCCGGATTGACCTGGAGAAACTGGCCCAGATCGGCAAGGCTTTTCAGGCCGGCCATAAAAGCCAGGCGGACCAGGCCGGTCAGGCCGGTCAGGCCGGTCAAGAGGGTCAGGGTAGCCAGCCTGACAAGGTTGGTAACTGATCGTGTCGCCCCTGGAAGACATCCTGAACTACACGCCCATCGACGACCGGCTGGCCTCGTCGGGACAACCCAAACCAGGCGAATTCCCGCTCCTGGCCGCCGAGGGCTTCCAGGCTGTTATCAACCTGGCCACTCAAGCCTCCACGGGCCACCTGCCGAACGAGCCCGAGCTGTGCGCCCTGGCCGGGCTGGACTTCACCTGGCTGCCTGTGGACTGGAAGGCCCCACGCGTGGAAGACTACCTCGCCTTTCAGGGCTGGCTGGACGCAAACAGGGGCCGCAAGACCCTGGCCCATTGCGCCATGAACTGGCGAGCTTCGCTCTTCTGCGCTCTGTACCGGGTGAACCGCGAAGGTATGGACCCGGTCCTGGCTCGGGAAGAAGTGCTCGGAGTCTGGGAGCCTGACGCGGTCTGGTCTGAGCTGGCCCGCAAGGTCCTGGCCGCCGGGGACTCCGGCCTTTCCTGGCCTTGATCCCTCGCCTCGCCAAGCGCTCGTCCCTTACTTCCCGGCGCTTTTCAAGAAACAGACCACCGCTCACGATAGCCAGACGGATGCTTACGCCGACACTCCCTTTTTCACGACCAAAGTCAGGCCGTCGCCCACGGCGGTCAGGCAGGCCTCCACGCGGGAGTCGGTGCGCAGGCGCTCATTGAAGGCCCGGATGGCCAGCGTGTCCACATCTTCGAAAGTCGGATCGATCACCCGGCCGTACCACAGGGTGTTGTCCACGGCGATCAACCCACCAGGGCGCAGAAGCTCCAGACAGCATTCGAAATAGTTCTGGTAGTTGACCTTGTCCGCGTCGATGAAGGCCATGTCGAAGACCCCGGTAAAACCCGAGCCCAGGAGCCCCTCCAGGGTTTCCAGGGCCTGGCCCAGGCGGAGGTCGATCTTGTGGTCCACGTTGGCCTCGCGCCAGTATCGGCGGGCCACCGTGGTCCACGGTTCGGAGACGTCGCAGGCCAGGATGCGCCCGTCGCCGGGCAAGGCCATGGCCGTACACAGGGCGGAGTAGCCCGTGAACACCCCGATCTCGATGGTGCGCCGGGCCTGGACCAGCTTGACGAGCAGCATGAGCAGGCGGCCCTCGTCCCAGCCGATGCGCATCGTGGCCCGGGGCAAGTCGTCGGTCTCCCGGCCCAGGCGTTTCAAGATTTCGGGTTCTTCAGGCTGCATGGCCCGCACGTAGTGGATGAGGTCCTCGGTGATGCACAGGGGCTTGGTGGTCATGGGTGCTCCGGGTCTTGACAGGGGGTGCTTCATGGGTTCTCTAGCATCTCCCTTCCGGAAGAAACAGCCATGCACGATATTTCGACTTTTCTGCTGACCGGCCTGACCCTCGGCCTGGCCGCCGGCCTGACCCCGGGGCCACTGCAGGCGCTCATCTGCGTCCAGACCCTGACCCACGGCCCGCGCGAGGGGGCCAGGGTGGGCCTGGCTCCTCTTATGACCGACCTGCCGGTGATGGCCCTGTGCCTGGCGGTGCTCGCGGCCCTGTCCGGGCAGGCCTGGCTGATGGGGGCGCTGTCGCTGGCCGGGGGAGTGGTGGTGTTCCGCTTCGGCTGGGGATGCCTGAAGAGCGGTCCGTTCGACCCGGCACGCCGGCCGGACGAGGCCCGGTCCCTGCGCAAGGGCTTCGCCGCCAACATCCTGAATCCCAAGATGATTCTCTTCTGGGGCACTGTTGGAGCGCCCACGGTGCTCGCGGCCTACGCCCGGTCCCCTTGGGCGGCCGCAGCCTTCCTCTTCGGGTTCTACCTCCTGCTGATCGGAACCAATCTGGCCTTGGCCTGGCTGTCCGGGCGCTTCGCGCGTTTCCTGTCAGGTCCGGGCTACGTCTGGACCATGCGGGTGCTTGGGGTGCTCCTCATGCTGATCGCTCTCGGGCTGGCCTGGGACGGTTTTACCCGCCTCGGCCTTGCCTAGCCCCGCCCCGCGGGCTACACTCCCGCTCCGAACTCATGCGAGGTATCCCCATGCCCCACCACAAGCCCTACACCGTTGCCCTCATCCAGATGGCCCCGGCCGATACCCCGGCCCGCTCCGTCCAGAAGGCTGTCGAACTGTGCTTCGAGGCCGAGAAGCTGGGTGCGAAGCTCCTGTGCCTGCCGGAGCTGTTCGCCACTCCCTACTTCTGCCAGACCGAGGACCACGCGCATTTCGCCCTGGCCGAGCCCATCCCCGGCCCCACCACCGAGGCCTTGGGCCGCGTCGCCAAGGCCGCCTCGGCCAACATCATCGCGCCCCTCTTCGAGCGCCGCGCGGCCGGGCTCTACCACAACTCCCTGGCGGTCATCGGCCCGGACGGGGCGGTCCTCGGCACCTACCGCAAGATGCACATCCCGGACGACCCGCTCTTCTACGAGAAGTTCTACTTCGCCCCCGGCGACCTGGGCTTCAAGCGCTTCGATACCGCCGTCGGCCCCGTGGGCACGCTCATCTGCTGGGACCAGTGGTACCCGGAGGCCGCGCGCCTGACCGCCCTGCGCGGCTCGCACATCATCTTCTACCCCACGGCCATCGGCTGGCACCCTTCGGAAAAGGCCCAATACGGGGACGAGCAGCGCGAGGCCTGGATGACCATCCAGCGCGCCCACGCCATCGCCAACGGCTGTTACGTGGCCGCCGTCAACCGCGTGGGGCACGAAATCCCCGAGGCGGGGGGCGATGGGCTGATCTTCTGGGGATCGAGCTTCCTCTGCGGCCCCATGGGCACTGTCATCGCCCAGGCCTCCACGGGCAAGGAGGAGATCGTCCTTGGCGAGGTGGACCCAAAACTCGTGGACACCACCCGCACCCACTGGCCATTTTTGCGCGACAGAAGAATCGACGCGTACGGGTCGCTGGAGAAAAGATTCATCGACGAATAAGTGCGCGAGAAGAGTGAGAGAGGACCGGGGGAAACCCCTTTTTGTGAACAAAAAGGGGTTTCCCCCGGTCCCTCTTCCCTAAAAAAACTTTTTGATGAGCTTCGCGAAATTCGCCGGTGAATTTCGCGAAGCCACGATGGGTGTGCGGAGGGCGCAGCCCTTTGCCCGCCGGAGGCTTCTTCGATGACCACGTCCGCGCCCTACCGCCTGCCCGCCGAATGGGAACCCCATGCCGCCACCTGGCTGGCTTGGCCCAAGAACCCGCGCGACTGGCCCGGCAAGTTCCACGCTCTCGGCTGGGTGTTCGGGGAGATCATCCGCAAGCTTGCCCCTTTCGAGAAGGTGCGCATTCTTGTGGACGACGCGAGGTGGGAGGCCAAGGCTCGCCAAGTGCTGGCCAAAGCCGGGGTGGACCCGTCGCGGGTGCGTTTCTACCACATTCCCACCGACCGGGGCTGGTGCCGGGACATGCTCCCGGCCTTCACCGTGCGCGGCGAATCCCCCCGGGCGCAGGCGGTGCGCTTCGGGTTCTCCGGCTGGGCCAAGTATCCGGACCATCTGCTCGACGCGGCGGCATCGGGCGCGGTGGCCAAGGCGCTCAAATTGCCCGTGGCGGACGCGGTGGTGGAGGGACGGACGGTGGTCCTGGAGGGCGGCGGCATCGACTGCAATGGCCGTGGTGTTCTGCTGACCACCGAGGAGTGTTTCCTGGACCCCATGACCCAGGTGCGCAACCCCGGATTTTCAGCCAGGGAGTATGAACTGGCTTTCAGGGAATTCCTGGGCATCGAGCGGGTGATCTGGCTGGGCCAGGGCATCGCCGGGGACGACACCCACGGCCACGTGGACGACCTGTGCCGTTTCGTGGCCCCGGACACGGTGGTCTTGTGCCAGGAGAAGGACCCCTCCGACAGCAACTACCGAATCCTGGAGGAGAACCGCGAGCGCCTGGAGGGGACGCGCCTGCAAGGCGGCGGGAGGATCGAAGTGATCGCCCTGCCCATGCCCGAGCCTTTGTACTTCGACGGGGTGCGTCTGCCGGCCAGTTATGCGAATTTCTACATCGCCAACGGCACGGTGCTGGTGCCCACCTTCAACGACGCCAGAGACCGGACGGCCCTGGGGATACTGGCCGAGTGTTTCCCGGACAGGGCCGTGGTGGGCATACACGCCGTGGACTTGGCCTGGGGCTTCGGCACGCTGCACTGCCTGACGCACGAACAGCCGTCCACACGGCATATGGGCGGGGAGTAGCGCCGCCCCTACTCAACCCACCCCCTGACCTCGAACCCCCCGTTCACCAACCCTTCCTTGTTGTACAGAAACTCCCCGCCCCCCATGGCGGTAAAGCTGCCGCCCGCCCCCAGGACCACCGCGTGCCCGGCGGCCGTGTCCCACTCCCAGGTGTGGTTGAAGCGGGCGTACAGGTGGGCCGCGCCCTCGGCGATCAGGCCGAACTTGAGGGCCGACCCGGCCGTGACCTCCTGCCGATCAGGGTAGCGCTCCAGGTAGGCCGACAGGCGCTCGTCCGGGTGGGAGCGGCTTCCCACCACGACCATGGGCTGTCCTGGTTCGGGGCGTGCGGCCCGGATGGCCGTGCGTTCGCCGTCGGCGTATTTCAGGGCGCCCAGGCCCGGACCGCCCGCGTACAGGACGTCCTTCACCGGCAGGTAGAGAACGCCGAACACCGGCTTGCGGTCCTTGACGAGGCCGATGCACACGGTGAACTCGCCGTTGCGCTTCACGAATTCCTTGGTGCCGTCCATGGGATCCACCAGCCAGAAGCGTTTCCACTTGCGTCGCTCTTCGTACGGGGGCTTGGGGGATTCCTCGGCGACCACGGGGATGTCCGGGTTAAGGGCCTGAAGCGACCGGGTGATGATCTCGTTGGAGGCCGTGTCGGCGCGGGTCAGGGGCGAATGGTCGTCCTTCAGTTCCACGGAGAAATCCGTGGCGTAGATCTGCATGATGGCCTGCCCGGCCAGACGGGCCACGGCGCAGATGGAGTCGAAGTCGATATCGGACATGTTGGTTCTCCTGAAGTTGTCGGCAGGTGGGATCACGCCGCATCGTTTAGATCGACCCCTTTGCCGGGACCGGCCTGTGTCAAAACCACCAGCTTGAAATCCGGATGGGAGGCCAGGTTGAAAGTGCTCTGAACGAAGCGCAGAAAGCCGTCCTCCGGATGCTCAAAAGTCCGTTCGCCGCCTTCGCGCCCGAGCACGGCCTGCTCTTCCCACCATCTGGCGAATGGATCGCTCTCCCTGTTCAGTTCCTCGATCAGGGCGCGCAGTTCCGGACTATTCAGCTTCGGGCCGCGATCGGCCCGCAACTCCGCCACCACGCGGCGGGCACGGTCTTCCCACCCGCTGATGAGGGCGCGGGCGGCCGGATTGAGAAAGATATACCGCAGCAGATTCCTGTCCGCACCCTCGTCCAGCCAGCCGACAAACAGCCTGGACGCGGCAGGATTCCAGGCGAGGGCGGTCCAGGTCCCGTCCAGCAGATAAGCGGGAGCGGTTATGGTCGATATCACGTCCGCAACGTGCGGAGGAGGTCCGGCCGATCCCTTCGCGTCGTCGCTGTCCGGGTCCCTTCTCCCGGCCATCTCGAACAGGTACGCCCGCTCGGCCCGGGACAGGCTGAACGCCTCGGCCAGGCGCACCAGCGCCTGAGGGGAAACCGAGACGTCGCGGCCTTGCTCGATCCAGGTATACCAGGTGGTGCTCAATTCGCAGAGCTGCGCGGCTTCCTCGCGCCGGAGGCCGGACGCCCGCCGTCTCCGGCCGAGCGGGAGTCCGACCTCGGCAGGGGACAACCGTTCGCGGTGAGCGCGCAGGAACTTGCCCAAGGCGAGCCGCTGGTCTGCTGCTGGTAGGGTCATGGCAGGTTTTATACTAGGATAAAATATGAATTTGTACCAGTATAAAATAAACGTATAGGGTCCCGGAAAACTCATTCGAGGGAGATGTGCAATGGAAAACAAGTCCCATGACACGGTTGTCAAGAACCAGTTCAGCCCGCGCGCTGAAGCCTATGTGACAAGCGCCGTGCACGCCCAAGGCGAGGATCTGGAGCACCTGGCCGCGCTTGTCGGCGTGCGCCCAAAGGCCCGCATGCTCGATCTGGGTTGCGGCGGCGGCCATGTGGCCTTCCGGCTGGCACCCTATGCGGACCAGGTGACCGCCTGCGACATTTCCGAGGGCATGTTGCGAACCGTCGCGGCCGAGGCGGAAAAGCGCGGCCTCTGCAACATCGTGACCCGGCAAGGCGCGGCCCAGAGCCTGCCCTTCGCCGACGAGACCTTCGACGTTGTGGCCAGCCGCTACAGCGCCCACCATTGGCGCGACCTCCCGGGCTGCCTCAGGCAAGCCCGGCGAGTCCTCAAGGAAGGTGGGCTGGCCGTCTTCATGGACACCGTCGCACCCGACGCAGCTCTCATGGACACCTACCTGCAGGCCATCGAGCTGCTGCGCGATCCGTCCCACGTGCGCGATTATTCGGTTGGCGAGTGGCTGCGGGCCGCAGAAGAGGCCGGATTCCAGCCCAGGGCGGTGGCCCGTCGTCGCGTGCGGCTGGACTTCTCCTCCTGGGTTGCGCGCATGCGCACACCGGATCTTCACGTCCAGGCGATCCGGTCGCTCCTGGCCTTGATGCCCGAAGAGGTGGTCGAACATTTTGAAGTCACGGAGGATGGAAGCTTCACCGTGGACACCATGACCCTGGAAGCGACGCGGCCGTAGAGACGCCGGAGCGGGCACGGCGCTTCTTCGCCGTGCCCGCTTCCGCCGTTTTCGCCTCGAAGCAGCTACGTAGTGTACGCGGCCAGGGCGCAACCGAGAGGCCCCTGGGTCAAGGCGCGACCGTCCTGCAACACCAGGGCGTTGGTCACGCAGGCCGGAATCTCGTCCAGGCCGTGGGTGACCATAACCAGCTGCTTGCCCGCGAGCGCCAGGTCGTCCAGCAGGGAGAGCATCTCGGCCCTGGCGTGGGGGTCGAGCCCCCCCAGGGGTTCATCCAGGAGGAGCACCTGGGGGTCAAAGGCCAGGGCACGCCCGATCATGGCCTTGCGGGCCTGGCCCTGGGACAGGGTGGAAATCTTCCGGTCGGCCAGGGCGGACAGCCCAAGCCGGTCCAGCCAGAGCGCCGCCGCCTCCAGCATGGCCGGTGCGGGCTCCTCGTACAGGCCGAAGCTGCCGTAGAATCCGGAGACCAACACGTCCCGCACCGTGGAGTCCGGGGGGTACTCCGCCTGCCATTCCCAGGAGACCAGTCCCATGCGGCCGCGCAGGTCCCACAGGCTGACCGGCTCGACCAGATCGAACCGGGTGATGCTCCCAGCGGCGAGGTACAGGTCCCCGGCCAGGAGTTTGAGGAATGTGGACTTACCCGCGCCGTTGCGTCCGACCACCACCCAGTTCTCGCCCGGCGAGAGCGACCAGGTCAGGCCTCGAAGGGCCTCGCGTCCGGAGAGGACCACGCAGGCGTCGCGGACCATGACCAGCGGCGAGCTGGATACCGGCGGTGGGGACGAGATCGAACCGTCGGCGGACGGTCCGGAGGGGGTCGATCGCGCAGCTTGAGGGGAAGCCGCCGCACCCAGCCTTTCACCGGAACCGGAGGCGGCTTTCGATGCGCGCTTTACGGTGCGCCCGGCGTGGGCGAAACGCTTGGCTGCCTCCGGGAGCGGTCCCTCGAAGACCACCCTGCCCGCGTCCAGAACCAGGGTCTCGAAGTGAAGATCCGGGAGGCTGGACGGCTGATGGGTGGCGGCGGCCAGGCCCACGCCGCGCCCGGCCAGACGATCAAGCACCCTGTGCAGCAATCTGCGCGCGTGCGCGTCCAGACCGTCGGTGGCCTCGTCCAGGAAGAGCCACTCCGGCGAGCGGACCATGGCCCGGGCCAGAAGCACGGCCTGGGCCTGGCCCTGGGAAAGTTCCAGGAAGGGCCGGTAGGCCAGGTCGGAGAGCCCAAGGTCCTCCAGGGTTTCCAGAGCGGCCGCACGCTCCTTCTCCCCGACTTGTCCCGAGGGCAGAGGCGAATCGTTAAGTCCCGAGACCACCACCAGCCAGCCGGACACGTTCCAGCCTCGGCGGCGGTACAGGTCGCGCAGGTCCGCCCCGGCCAGACCGATGCGGGTCCTGGCCTCAATGGGGCTGGATGTGGCCCGGCCGTCCACCAGGTACAGGCGTTCCCCGTCGAGGTGGCCCCCCGGGAGCTGGTCGGGCCAGATTTCCCCCCGCGCCAGGCGAAGGAGCGTGGATTTGCCCGCGCCGTTTCCACCGATCAGGGCCGCCCGCCCACCCGGGGGCAGCCGCCAGGACACGCCGTCCAGGATGGGGCCGCCGCCCCGGCTCACACGGACGTTTTCCAGTATGATTTCCAGGCTCATGACCGGCAGGATGTATCCCCGGGGAGGCCAAAAGGCCAGCCCCGGGAGCGGCACATGGCCCAAGTGATGGGGAAAATGGACCGAGGAGTTTCGCCCGCGCGTCCTATGCCCCTTCCTGAAGCTCCCCGCTCACCTGGAACTTGCGCATGAAGCGCCGGTCGATCCTGTCCTTGAGCCACATGGGCAGGTGCCCGTCGAAGGCCAGCCTTCCCTTGCTCAGGATCCCCCGGCCGTCGCCGCAGTTGAGGATCAGGAGATAGCCGCCGCCCGTGTCGGAGAACGCCATGAGTTCCCGGCCATCCAGCATCGCGAACAGGTTGTGGTAGAGCACGGGGTTCTGGCGCACCGGGTACACGCCCACCTTGTCCAGTTCCCCGGGCTGGAAGCTCACGCAGTCGCCGCCGCCGAAGATGTTGGGGTGGCTGACGCTACGCAGGAATCTGTCCACCAGGATGCCCCCCCTGGGACCCATTTTCACTCCGAAGCGCGTCAGGTCCGGCTGGGGAAGAACGCCTATGGCCAGGAGGGCCACGTCGTAGGGCACGCGCAGGCCGTCGCTCAGGATGGCCGTGCCCTCCTCCAGGCGCGCCACGGACAGTCCGTCGAAGATCTTGATGCCCCGCCTGGCCAGGGACCGGTAGGCCAGACGCCTTACCTTTTCAGGAAATTTCGTGAGCAGCCCCCGGCCCGGAGCCAGGGCCACGTCCGGGCTCCCGGCACAGCAGCCCATGAGTTGACAGGCGTTCCCGGCCAGCTCGAATCCGGCCGGGCCGCCGCCCATGACCAGCACCTTGGGGGAGAGGCCCGCGCCCGCCATCTCTTCCAGACGACGCCTGGCGGCTAACAGGTTCTCGATGGGCTTCACCGGGAAAACGTCCCGGCAGCCGCCTGCCCCGGCGATCCTGGGCGGGGCCAGGGAGCCGGTGTTGAAGGAACAGACATCGTAGCCCACGGCCATGCCGTTTTCCATGTGGACCACGTTCTTGTCCGGCTCGAAGGACACGGCCCGGCTACGGATGAAGGTGGCCCCGCCCGCCTCGGCCATGGCGCGCACGTTGAAGCGGCACTCCTGGGGAGTGTAGCGGCCGGACAGCATGCCCGGTCCCATGCCGGAGTAGTAGTGGTGGTCGGCGGGGGTGACCAGGGTGACGTGGTGACCGACGTCGCGGAAGCGACCCAGATTGGCCATGACCGTCAGATGGGCGTGCCCGCCACCCACGAGCAGGAGGTGTTTTCCCATGTATGGGATATGCGGCAAAGAGGGGGAGAAGGCAAGCGGAGGGATACCCGCGGATTGGAAGCGGGCGGGGACTGCGATAACCGGGGCAACCGGGAGAATCGGGGGCGGCCTAATTCTCGCCCAACAGCTCCAAGCGCTTCAGTTCGGCCAGGAGAGCCTTTTCCTCGATGGGTTTTTGCAGGAAAGCGGTAGCGTCGCCCAGGAACATGGCGTTGTGGGTGTCCTCGGCGTCCTCCAGGACGGAGGTGATGATGATCTTGGCCTGCTTGCCCCGGTCCACGCCCAGGTCCCGTTCCACGTCGCGGATTTCGCGCATGGCGGCGGACCCGTCGATCTCTGGCATGCGCAAGTCCATGCACACCAAGTCGTATGGTTTCCTGTCCTTGTGGGCCTGCTGGAAAGCCATGACCGCCTCTTCGCCGTTCTCGGCCACATCGCAGATGGCGTAGGGATGGAGGATGTACTCCAGAAAGCTCCGGCTGTAGTAATCATCGTCGACGATAAGCACGCGCATGACCGTCTCCGGCGTTAGTCTGGCGATTTCGGGCGGATGGGTTAGGGTCTAGCGCCCTGGTCCATGGGCTGTCAAGGCTGGGCGAAGGGAATGATGTTCATGGCGTCGCCGGCACAGTGGCAGTTGGATTCGTAACGGTCCACGTATTCCAGGCGCGAACGCAGGCAGCTCGCCTGTCCGTCCTCGAACACCACCCATACCCGGCCGTAGCCCAGGCACTGGAAGTGCCCGACCGTCTCGGACTTGGCCTCGCCGCGCGGCTCTCCCAAAAGGTCGCGCACCTCAGCCACGCTCATGCCCGGCCGGATGAATTTGCGGGCCAATTCCTCGTCGTCCCGCAACTTTACGCCGAGTTCCTTGCCCTTCTCCTCGGCCTTGGACCTGCTCTGGCTCGCGGGGGCCGGGGTCGGAGCCGGCCTGGTAAAGGAGCCCGGGGTGGTGGGCCAGACGTCCCCTCCGGACGGCTGAGCACGTACGGTCGAAGGCAGCGCGAATGCCACGAAGAGCGAAAGGAGCATGGGGAGCTGCCTCGGCGAGAAAAGGGTGCCGAGAGAACGGTTCATGGCTGCATCCTGCCCGGTCCGGGCGGTTCGTACGTCAGGAAATACAGAAATTCTTTTGCAGCATGGCCTGGGCCTCTTCGCTCGGAACGGCCCGGGAAAAGAGAAACCCCTGTCCGAACTCGCAGCCCAGGGCCTTGAGCTCGCTCAGTTGCCCCGCAAGCTCCACACCCTCGGCCACCACGTCCAGGCCCAGGTTCCGGGCCAGATTGACGATGGCTCCCACGATGTTGAGGTTCTCCTGGCCGCTGCCCATCTTTCCCACGAAGCTGCGGTCGATCTTCAGGCTGTCCAGGGGGAAACTGTGCAGGTAGGCCAGGGAGGAATAGCCTGTGCCGAAATCGTCGATGCTGATCTTGACTCCGAGGGTCTTGAGGCAGCCGAGCATGCGCGTGGCGAACTCGGCGTTCTCCATAACCTTGGTCTCGGTGATCTCAAGCCTGAGCGATTCCGGGGGGATGCCCGTCTCTCCCAGGACCTGGCGGATCTCGGTCACCAAGTCCTGGTTCATGAACTGCTTGGCGGAAAGATTCACGCTCATGGTCAAGGGCGGTTCGGAGGGACTGAGTTTTTGCCACTGCGCCAGTTGCCGGCAAGCGTGCCTCAGCACCCAACTGCCAATGTCCATGATCAGGCCGGACTCCTCGGCCACGGGAATGAACTGGGCCGGGAGGACGAGCCCGAGTCTGGAATGCCGCCAGCGCACCAGGGCCTCGAACCCCTGTAGAATCCCAGACGTCATGCTCACGATGGGTTGGTAGTGCAGCACCAGCTCGTCGCGCTCCAAGGCCGAGTGGAGGTCGGTCTCCAACTGCAGGAGCGAGGTGGCCGCATGGTGCATGGTGGAGTCGAAAATCTCGTAGCGGTCCTTGCCCATGGCCTTGGCTCGGTACATGGCGATGTCCGCGTCGCGCACCAAATGCTCGGGGCGGTCGTAGACCCAGGTCTTGAGCACCACCCCGATACTGGCCGAAGTGAACACCTGGCGCCCTTGGAGGGTGAAGGGTTTGGCCAACTCTGCCTGGAGCCGGGAGAGTATGTGGGTGGCGTCCAGGGTACCGGAAATGTCGTCCACCAGCACGGCGAACTCATCGCCGCCGAAGCGGGCCACCGTATCCATGGGCCGAAGAGCCCGATTGAGCCGCTCCGAAACCTCCACCAGCAACTGATCCCCGGCCATGTGTCCCAGGCTGTCGTTGACAAGCTTGAAGCGGTCCAGGTCCAGGAAGAACACTGCGAAGCGGTACCCGGATTTACGCTGGGCGCGGTGTAGGGCCCAACCCAGGCGGTCCATGAACAGGATCCGGTTGGGAAGCCCGGTGAGCGCATCGTGGAACGCCTGGTGCCTGAGCTGCTCCTCGGCCCGCTTGCGGGCGGAGATGTCCTGGACCAGGCCCTCGTAGAGCTGGAGCCTGCCGTCCTCGTCGCGCACCTCCCAGGCGCTCTCGCTGATCCAGACCACGGAGGAGTCCGGGCGCCGCACCTCGGATTCGAAATCCATGACCTGCCCATTGGCCTCGAGCAGTCGGCGGAATTCCTCGCGGTGCGGGGTGTCGACGTACGGCTGCTGGACGTCGATGCCGCTGACGGCGGCCATAAACTCATCGGGAGAGGCGTAGCCGTAGATGCGGGCCAGGGCCGGGTTGGCGGAAATGTAGCGGCCCTCGGGCGTGCACTGGAAGATGCCGTCCAGGGAATTCTCGAAGATGGACCGGTACTTGGCCTCGGCGCGGTGCAGCTCTTCCTCGGCCTTCTTGCGCTTGGTGACGTCGATCGCAGTACCCTCGTAGTAGAGAGTGCGACCGTCCTCGTCGCGCACCAGGCGGGCGTGCTCGCTGATCCAGATGACGCGTCCGTCCTTGCGGTACACCTGGGATTCGAAGCCCGCCACCTGTCCCTCACGGTGCATGGCTTCAATAAATTGGGCGCGCCTGCCGGGATGGATGTAGAGCATGTTTCCGATGTCGGTGAGCTGGTCCATGAGCTCACGGATGGAATCGTAGCCGTAGATGCGGGCCAGGGCCGGGTTGGCGGAGATGTAGCGACCCTCCGGCGTGGTCTGAAAGATGCCTTCCTGGGCGTTCTCGAAGATGGTCCGGTATTTTTCCTCAGCCAGGCGCAGACGCTCCTCGGCCAGCTTGCGGGCGGTGACGTTCTCCACCGTCCCCTCCAGGAAGCGCTGCCCCCCTGAACCTGCCTGGGTGCCGGCCTGGACCAGCTTGACGTTCAAGGCCAGCCAGATGGGACGGCCATCCAGGCGCCTGGTCGGCACCTCGAAGCCGAAGGCCTCGCCGGACTCGTCCAGCTGGCGCCACAACTCCACGCTCTTGGCGGGGTCGTTCAGGAAAAGCTCGCACAGCTCCGGACGATCAAGGAGTTCCCTGGTGGATGAGCAGCCCAGGATATCCGCCAGGGCCGGGTTGGCCATGGTCAGCTTGAGGTCCAGGGTGGCCTGGAAGATGCCCATGACCGCGTTCTGGACGATGCCCCGGTACAGCATCTCCGCGAGCCTCAGGGCGTCCTCGGCCGTTTTGCGGGCCGAGATGTCGGTGTAAATCCAGAAAAGGCCCACGCGGACGCTGCCCGCGGTGATGGGGCAGGCCACCACCAGGACCTGGACCTCCCGGCCGTCCTTGCGCACCCGCACCGTCTCACGCTGGGCCATGCCCTCAATCGAGGCCCTGTTGCGCAGTTCGCGCGACTCCTCCAGCATCTCCGGCACGGCCACCAGGTCTGTCAGCTTGCGCCCCATGGCCTCGGCCTGGGTATAGCCGAACAGGTTCTCGAAGCCCCGGTTCACCTCCACAACTTTGTCGTCGTTGTTCACAATGACGATAGACTGGGGCGAGTTCGCGAAGAGCTGCTCGAAATAGGCCCGGTGAAGAAGGCCATCGGCCCAGAGCCCGCTTCCACTCCCAAGACCCCGGCCACCCTCCAGGCAGCGCCGCACGGACTGGGCCAGGTTTTCGCGGTCGGCGAGGGCCACGCCGGCAAGGGCGCCCATCTCGGCTGGGACAGTGGAGGCTGCCGGGGCCGGGACGGTCGCGGTCAGTAGCACCGGAATGTCCGGATGGTCGCGGTGGATGGATTGGATGGCCTCAGCCAGATCAAGGCCGGGCAGGCTCGGGTCGACCAGGATGATGTCCCAGGCATGGGTCGAAAGGCGGGAGTGAAGGTCGGCCAAGGACTCCACCCGGGCGTAGGACGCAGCGAATCCCTCCTGGACCAGATCCAGCGCCATGCGCTCGCCTGCTTCCTGGGAAGCCTGGAGAATCAGGACACTGATGGAGGTGCTCACGACTGCCTCTGGAAGGAAGAACTATACACCAACGATAAACCAAAGAGGCACACTACGAGCTGCGGCCCGGAAAGGCTAGTGAAATAAATCCATATATAACAGAATGTTAGCCACACGTTGAACGGGCCGGATTCAGAAGGTTCGTTCCGAAACCGGCTTTCAGCCGTTCCCGGACATTTCCTCCGCCGAATGGGCGGCCTGGGCCGCGAATTCGTCCAGAGCCAGGACGAAGGTCTCCAAGCAGGGGGGCATCAAGTCGGCGTCGCCCGAGGCCAGGCTTTTTTCCAAACGGAGAGCGGCCCGGTGCAGACGTTCGCCGCCCAGGTTTGCAGCCAGCCCCTTGATGGAGTGGGCCAGCACGACGGCGTCGCTCAGACGCCCGTCTTCCACGAAGCGGCGCACGTTCTCCCCGGCCTGGGCGTATTCGCGTACGAATCCGGCCAGCAGACGCCCGTAGAGTTCTCTGTTGCCCAAAAGCAACGACAGGGCGCGTGGACTGTCGAGTACGGGCATATCGTCGTCTGGATTCTCGGGGTGCCTGGTCATGGCCTGCCTGAGTGCGGCGAACAGTGCTGCGGCGGTCATTGGTTTGGCCAGATGCACGTCCATGCCTGCTTCGAAGCAGCGCAGGCGGTACTCCTCAGTGGCATGGCCAGTGAGTGCGATCACGGGCAGATCCCGCCCGCCCGGGAGGGCGCGCAGAGCCGAGAGGGTCTCAAATCCGTCCATGACGGGCATCTGGATGTCCAGGAGGACCGCATCGAATCCTCCTTTCTCGAGCATCGCCAGGGCCTCGGGGCCGCTTCCCGCCGAAGCCGCGCCGAGGCCGGCCATCTCGAGCATCGAAAGCACCGTATTGCGCCCCAGGGGATTGTCGTCCACCACCAGCACCCGCGTTCCGGACAGGCCCTCCAAGAGTTCCGAGAGGTCCTCCAGCCCGTCCGGGAAGCCTCCATGTCCGGTCGACACCTCGGCGGATTGATCGTCCAAAGACACCGCCGGGGAGAGCGGTGCCCGGGTTGACTCCGGTCCTGCATCCCCCGTCCCGGGGGTGTGCAGCAGGGTGTCGAGCACGCCTGCGAGTTCCCGGCAGGCCGTGAACGCTTTGTCCAGGTTGTCCCGCTGCTTTGGCTCCAGGGAGCCCCTGAGGGTGAGGCTGGTCAGGCCCATGATGGCGTTCAGGGGAGACCGCAAATCGTGGCCGATGTTGGCCAGGACATGATTCTTGGCCAGGCAGGTCTCCTCGGCGGCGTGCCTGGCCTCCTGCAGGCCTGTCACGTCGGTGATGGCCGCCACCGTGCCCACCAAGGCCCCCGAGCCGTCGCGCAGGGCTGCGACACATACATTTCCCCAGAATGGCTCGCCGCTGGCGCGCAGGTAACGCTTGGCGAGGTGCTCCCGGTTCACCTTGCCGGACATGATTCTCCCGTGCAGATCCATGGACACGCCCAGGTCGTCAGGATGGGTGATGTCCTTGAGCGTCAGTCCCTTCGCCTTTTCCCGGCTCATGCCGAACATCCGGCAAAATCCCTGGTTGACGAACAGGATGCGCCCCGCCGCGTCAGCCTCCACCAGGCCCGCCTCCACGCAGTTAAAGATGGATTCGATGCGGTCCATGCCCGTCTTGAGTTCCCTCAGGGCGGCCTCCCGGGCGGTCACGTCCTGGATCACCGACTGAACCAGCACTGTCCCGTTCTTGCGCACCGGGCCTGAGAACACCTCCACGTCGCGCTCCTCCCCTGTGGCCAGCCTGTGCCTGGTCAGGTAGGGGCCGGCCTCGCCCCGCATGGCCAAGGCCATGGCCCGCCCAACCGTGCCGGAGGACTGGGCATTGATCTCGGTAATCGGCATGCCCGCCAGCTTCTCCCGCGGCCAGCCGTAAAAGCGCGCCGCCGCGGGGTTGGCGTCCACGACTGCCAGCGAGAGAGGGTCCACCAGGACCTTCACCGCAGGGCTGTCCTCGAACATACCCCGGGTGATCTCCAACGAGGCATCCCGTTCGCGAGAGGCGTTCCTGCGCCGGCGTATCTCCCAGGCCAGCCGCCTGTTCACCTGCCTGAGTTTGACGGTACGGCCGTCGGCCGCGGCCTTGAGAAGGACCGGACGCCTGCGCAGCATGTAAAGACGAATGGAGAGCGCCAGACCAAGCATCACGGCCCCCAGGTATTCCCGCCAGAAGGAGGCCAGGGTGGGCCGGACTCCGGCCGATCCCACCAGGAGCCTGAGCTTCCCCCCGGCCATGCTCACCGTCCTCAACACTCCCCGGCTCGCCTTGGGCAACCCGCCCGCCAGGAACTCGCCCACCCCGGGCTGGCTGGCGCTTCTCTCCAACCTGTAGGCGTAGCCCTCTTCCGGGAGGCGTTCCAGGCCGGACAGGGCGATCAGGCGCTCCAGGGAAATTATCGCAGAGACGAACCCCCAAAGACGCTCCTGCCCGTCCCGGGCGACAAAGACCGGCGCCCGGCTCATGAAGGAAGACTTTCCGTCGGTGGCCAGAAAGGGGCCGGAGATCACCGGGCTACGGGTCCGGACCGCCTCCTCGCTGCCCAGGCTGCGGGCTGAGTCGTCAAAGAGATCCAGGCCCAGCGCCCCTTCATGTCCCCGTCGGGGATAGACGGCTGTGATTACCCCCTCCGGCGCCAGCCCCAGGCTCTCCACCCCCGGGAACACTGCCTCCAGGGCGTCCGCCGTCCCATCGAAGGACTGTGCGTCAAGGGCGCCCAGGCGAACGAGGGAGGCTCCCATCTGGGTAGCTTTGACCAGCTGGGCCAGAACCGCTTCCATGTCGTCGCCCTTTTTGGAGCAGACCGCCTCCAGACGGTCCTGGATGGCCCGCCTTTCCAGCCGCAGTCGGGTGAGGGCGAACATGTGCATGGCCCCAAGGACCAGAAGGAAGAGAACCAACGGGGGGAGGAAAGTTTTGAACTTGTCCATGGCCGCCTTCGAGAGCGTTCGATGCAGGAGTCCGTATGATCGCTCGTCGAGAAGTACAGACGGCGTAGGGGATTGTAAATGTTCGCGGCGGACAAGAAGGCCCCGCGTACCCCGGCTGGGGTACGCGGGGCCTTCTGAGCGCGCGGCGGGTTCAGATCACGCCGAGTAGATTCAGGGCCAAAAGCAGAAGACCGGCCACGGCGATGCGTTTCACCCACAGCGGACTGACCCGCCTGGCGATCTGGGGGGCGATGAAGCCGCCCAGGATGGCCGCCGGGAACATGATCAGAAAAAAGATCACGTCGAAGTTGCCGAACTGGTAGTGGCGGATGCTGCTCATCATGGTGTTGAAGAAGATGGCTAGGAGCGAGCTGCCCACCACCAGATACATGGGCAGTCCCAGAACCACCGTCATGAGCGGCACCATGAAGGGGCCGCCCCCGAAACCCATCATCGAGGCCACGATGGCCAGCAGGAATGAACAGATCACTCCGACGATCATGTTCACCTTGAAGGTATGTCCCCAGAATTCGACTTCCATGTACATTGGCGTCATCTCCCGTGTCTTTCCATGCGGCCCTAGGCCGTCGATTCAACCCTTGGCCTTGGCCGATTCCTCGGCGCGCCTCCGGAACTCCTTAAGGATGGCCTGCTCCTTCTTGTTCTTGGCCACGACGTGCGGCAGGGTCTGCCAGAGCATCAAGACCGCCAGGAAGATGAGGATGTAGCCGAAAAACGACTTATATTGCTCGATGGTGACCAGCTCAGTGAGTTTGGGACCGATGAAGCCTCCGGCGGCCATGGCCAAGCCCAGGGCCACGCCGAGCTTCCAGTTGATGAACCTGATCTTGGAGTAGTTGTAGATGCCCGAGCCCTGGGAGAAAAGCACCGTCGGGGTGACCGTGCCGGCCACGACGGTGTGCGGCAGGGCTGGAAAGATCGCCAGCAGCACCGGGTTCAAGATGAAGCCGCCTCCCGCGCCGATGAGCACCCCGAAGATGGAGATGACCAGTGAGAGCAGGAAGGGGATGAACAGGTTCACGCTGGTGCCGGCGTTTTCCAGATAGAGCATCGGGAAGGCGATCCGGTTCTCCACGGTGGCCCGTGAGCTTCTGTCATGACCGGCGTAGGCCACGATGGTGTACGTTCCCGGGGCGCTGCCGGCGGGGATTTTCACCAGGGCGCTGTACGAACCGTCGGGAAAGGTTTCCACACCGGGAACCAGCAGTCGGCCCTTCTCCCTGAAGCGGGCCTTGGTCAGCTGCATGGAGCGTCGCCGGGCCTCGGCCGGATCGAGTTTGGGCAGCGGATCGCCACGCGAGCCGAGGACCGAGGCCAGGAACGAGGCCTGATAGGCGTCGATGTCGATTGCGGCAGGTGCGTTGTAGGCCATGTCCGCTCCCAGGTCCTTGAGCACCTGGGAATACAGGAACTTCGATCCCGTGGAGGGAATCTTGGCCAGGGCCTCCGCCTTGTCCGCCGGCAGATAGATCTGGTAGAAGGCGGGTATGCCGTGGGTCAGGAAAAGCTTGTAGGGGGGCGGGGTATCGGGGGAGGGCTTGCGGTCGTCGAAGTAAACCGAACGGACCGAGTTGCCGTTCACGACCTCCAGATAGACGGGTACGCCCGGGGCGGCCCTGCCCGTCACCAGAACCTGGCCGCCGTTGTCCAGGTTGGCCTTGTCCACCGAGATGGTCAGACCTCCGCCCGGACCCGCCCCCTGGGCAGTCGGCTGCTCGGGTGTGGCAGGACTGGCCTGGGCCGCAGTCTGGGCTGAAGCGGATTTGTCGTCTTTAGCCCGCCCAAGGGACACGAACTGCGACGCCGCCACCAGGCTGAGCATCACCACGGCCACAATCACGTATTTCCTGGACATGTACCATGACTCCTTCTACTTCCCGGCCTTACCCAAGGCCTCGTCCCACTGAGGGACGCGCTCGGGACAGGCCAGCGCAGGCCTTGCAGTGGATATCGCAGGCCATGCAGCTGATGCAACGCTTGGCGTTGGTGGTGATGGCGCACAGGTTCAGGCGCACTCCCCGGGTGCGCGGGCCTGGACCACCCGCCCGCTCTGCCTGCACAGTATCGGGTATTTCCGTAATTTTTCAAGACAACTTTTGCGTCATCAATGAAAAATCTCTACACCTTGGCAAGCAACTCGGCGAGAAAACGGACTATTTCGGTACGGTATCTCCCTTCGTTCAATGCCAGACGATTGCCCATGGGGCGCATCACCTCCTGATCCATCAGAAACAGCAGGCGCCCACGGCACGACTTCGCGTTCGCCCAAACACGGCTGCGACGCCAGATACAGGAACAGGTTGGCCTCTGCGTCTCGCACATCGTATTCGGGATGCGCGGAAGTCTCGGCCGGGCGGCGGACGGCCCATGCGGGAATTTTTCGTCGTCGTGCGCAAGGTGGGCGGGTGAGCGTTTCTTCCATGTTGACGGTCCTGGGCCTTTCGAGTAGCTTTCATAGTGGCTAAAAAGGGTGCCCGGCCATCTTTGTGCGTGCCAAGGAGAACCACCGGCGATGCATTCCCGGTCACAAGCATGGTGCCATGCCTTGGAGGTGGCCATCCCCCCCATGGGCCTGACGGGAACGCTGTCAGTGCCCGCCATGGTCGCGGGGACCGTGGTGTTCGCCCAATGCGCCGGGCAGTCTGTCCCGGGCAAACCGGCCCAAACGGCGTCACGCAACTCCCCACTCGCCAGGACCTTGCTCGAAGCCGGCCTAGCCACTCTCGTTTTCGACCTGTTGGCCCCGTGCGAAGCCCCAGACAAAGACAACGTCCTCCTGCTGGCCGACCGGGTGGACTACGCCATCGGTTTCGTCCGCTCCCGCCCGGAGACGGCCGGGTTGCCGATATGCATCTTCGGCGCGGATTCGGGGGGCTCGGCCGCACTGGTCTCGGCCGGAAGCATGCCCTCCCTGGTATGCGCGGTCGTATCCCTCACGGGCCGTCCGGATATCGCCACGGACATGCTCGGCCACGTGCGCGCTCCCACGCTCTTCATAGTCGACGGCGGCGACACACGCGCCCTGGCCCTCAACCTGGCGGCCAAGGCCATGATGGCCTGCCAGACGGGACTCCAGGTCCTGCCACTTGGTGGTAGCCTTTCGGATGGGCATAACTCCGGGAAGCAGGTGGCCTGTCTGGCCGCCGACTGGTTCAAGCGGCACGTCGGAAGGCCCGGCGCAAAGGGCCTGCGACCGATTCCCACATTCTTGACTGCCCACTCCGACTCAAACGACGGGCCCTACGGACGGGATGTTTTCGCACACGCGAAAAAGGCCTGAACCGGGGCTCGTTTCCGGCCTGCTTCCTGCCGAAATCCGCCCCTCTCCCCCGTGAAGCGCCCGAGACCCGATGAAGGAGGGAAGACAGCTATGAACCCTCGATCGTCTGATCAGGAACAAGCCGATATGGTCTCCATCCCTCCCCTGGGCCTGCCCGGCATCCTGGCCGTTCCGGACGGAGCGGCCGGTATCGTGGTGTTCGCCCACGGCAGTGGGTCGAGCCACTTAAGCCCGCGCAACGCCGCAGTGGCCGCGACCATACGGGAAGCCGGCCTGGCCAGTCTGCTCTTCGACCTGCTGACTCCCCAGGAGGCCCAGGACCGCGCAAACGTCTTCAACATCCCCCTGCTGGCGGACAGGCTGGACTCGGCCATCCGTTTCGTCCGGGCCGGCCGCCGGACAACCGGGCTTCGCGTGGGGCTATTCGGGGCCAGCACGGGCGCAGCCGCCGCGCTGGTCTCGGCAGGACGGGATGCGGGCCGGATGTCGGGGGCGGCGGCCGGGTGCGAGCAGGGCCCGACGTTGGAAACGGCGTCGGCAGGGGGCAGCTCGGAGCCGGTATCGGCAGTGGTCTCGCGCGGGGGCAGGCCGGATCTGGCCGGTGACATGCTGCGCGCCGTGCGTGCCCCGACCCTTCTCATCGTCGGTGGTGACGACGGCCACGTGCTGGCCCTCAACCGGGCTGCACGGCGGGAGATGATCTGCGAGACGGAGCTGACCGTCATCCCCGGGGCCTCGCATCTGTTCGAGGAACCCGGGGCGATGGAGGAGGTGGCCCGTCTTGCCTCGCAGTGGTTCACACGTCACGCCGGGAGGCCCCGTCATGCTTAGGGACAGGATTTTCGCCAACAGAAGCGAAGCAGGTCGCGAACTGGCGGGAAGGCTTAAAAAATTGGGCCTCACGCGCCCCATCGTCTACGCCCTGCCCAGGGGCGGCGCGCCCGTGGCCGCCGAGGTGGCCGCGGTGCTCGACGCGCCACTGGACCTGGTACTGGTGCGCAAGATTGGGGCGCCCGGCCAGCCCGAACTGGCCGTGGGCGCCGTGGTGGACGGCGATGAACCCGAGGTGGTGGTCAATGCCAACGTGGCCTCCATGACCGGAGCCACGCAAGCCTTCATCGATGCTGCCCGAGACCGTGAACTTCAAGAGATCGAGCGCCGCCGCCGCCTCTATCTGGGCGACCGCCGGCGGCCGGACCCAGCAGGCCGGGACGTGGTGGTCGTGGACGACGGGCTGGCCACCGGGGCCACAGCCCTGGCCGCCGTGCGGGCGCTCAAACGCCGGGGGGCGGCCAGGGTGGTCCTGGCCGTCCCGGTGGCCCCGCCGGAGTCCGTGACCAGACTCGCCCGCGAGGCCGACGAAGTCGTTAGCCTCCTCACGCCGGAGTATTTCCAGAGCGTGGGCGGCTGGTACGCTGATTTCCACCAGTTGGAGGACGAGGAGGTCACCCGGCTGCTGGACGCCGCCGCGAAGCGCATGGACGCGGCCGCAAAGAAAGGCGATGCTTGAGGAAGGGCCGTCCTTGGTCTCCCTGGAGGACAAAGTCCGTTTCCTCGGCTCCCCGGCCGCCTATTCCGGCCGAGCCGACCCCGCCATCACAGTCGTGCTGGCCGTGGAGACGCACATGTCCTGGGTGTTCCTCGTCGGCAGCGAGGCCTACAAGCTCAAGAAACCGGCCAAGACTTCCTTCCTCGATTTCAGCACTCCTGAAGCCCGCCGGGCGCACTGTCTGGAAGAGGTGCGCCTGAATCTCAGACTGGCCCCGGACACCTATCTCGGGGTCACGGCCCTGACCCTTAAGACCGGCCTGGCCCCTGCTTCGATGCCGGCGTCAACGGCGGACCTGGCCCCGGTCGAGACCCGTATGCCACTCCCCGCCACCGGTCTGACCCTTGACGGCTCCGGCCCCGTGGTGGACTGGCTGGTGCGCATGCGCCGTCTCCCCGAGGGGCGCCTGATGGACAGGCTCATCGCCCGGGGCGAGCTCACCGCTGCCGATGTGGCCCGCCTGGGCGGGGTGTTGGCGGATTTCTACTCTGGCCTCGAGCCGGCCGGGATCGCCCCGGAGGCCTACCTGGAGCGCTTCCGCCACCAGCATTCCCTGAACATGGCCGTGCTGGAGCGTTCCCTGCCGGGCAGCGACCAGGGACTGCTCCGAGAGGTCGCCGCCGTCGTGGAGGCCTTCCTGGACAGCGACGCGGGCCTGCTTCGCAGGAGGGTACTGGCCGGGCGGGTGGTCGAGGGGCATGGCGACCTTCGTCCGGAGCATGTCTGCCTGACCTGGCCGCCAGTGGTGATCGACTGTCTGGAATTCAACCGCTTTCTGCGCCTGGTGGACCCCTTTGAGGAGTTGGCCTTCCTGAGCCTTGAAAGTGCCCGCATGGGGGCCGCCTGGGTGGGGGAGGCTCTCGCAGGGAGCCTGGCGGAGGCCCTTCACGACCGGCCGGACAGGAGGCTGACCGCCTTCCACACCGCCTTCCGGGCGCTCCTGCGGGCGCAACTGATCATGGGGCATTTGCAGGAACCCAGCCCGCGCACTCCGGAACTCTGGCCCGGCCTGGCCCGGGAGTATCTCGCGCTGGGGCTTCAGGAGGCCCGGAGCCTGGCCGCCCGGTCTGCGCCCTGAGGGGCGCTCACGCGCGCGGCAACCCCACCGGTCACTCCCCGATCAGCTCGACCAGGGATCCCCCCTCGTGCAGCAGACGGATGGCCCGGGCGAAATGCGGGGCCGCACTGACCACCTCCACCTTCTCCCGGGCGGCGGCACTCAGCCGAAACGCCGACACGGTGTCCGTAACCACGGTCCGGGACAGACTGGGGTCGAGCATGGCCTCGTTAGCCCCTGCGGTGAACAGGCCGTGGGCCGCGTAGGCCAGCACCCGCGCCGCGCCGTTCTCCAGGCAGGCCCTGGCCGTCCGGAGCATGGTGTGCCCGGTGCTGATCAGGTCGTCCAAAACCAGGACCGTGGCCCCCTCCACCTCCCCGGCCACGAGCGACCCCGAAACCACGTCGTCGCTCCGGCGTTTCTCCACGTAGGCCGAACCCACCTGACGCTTCACGCGGCGCTCCAGCACTTCACGGAAAAGCTGAGCGCGCTTGACGCCCCCGGGATCAGGCGAGGCCACGATCAGAGGACCGTCCAGGGCCAGCCCCTGAATGTGCGCGGCGAACAGGGAGCGGGTGTCCAAATGGAGGGTACCGATGCGGAAGGCGTTCTGGAAGGCCGCCAGATTGTGGACATCCAAGGTGACCACCATGTCCAGGCCCATGGCCTCAAGGAGCTGGGCCAGATAGCGGGTGGTCACCGGATCGCGCGGCTTGGTCTGACGGTCCTTGCGCGAATAGGCCAGGTAGGGAATCACCGCCGTGACCCGCGCCGCATGGTTTTCGCGCAAGACCCCCGCGAAGAAGAGAAGCTTCAGCAGCTTGTCGCCCACGCTCTCGACTTCGTCGCCGTACAGGCTCTGGATCACGTACACGTCTCGTCCGCGCACTTCCACGAGCGGACGGACCTTGTGTTCGCCGTCCTCGAAAACACGTTCCTCGTGAAGGTCGAGCTGAGCCCCGATCTCCCCGGCCACGGTTTCTCCGAAGGAGCGGGAGGCGTCCAGCGCAAAGATTCTCATGACGATCATCATACCCGACCCGTCCCTCTGGTCAAGTATCCGGCGACGGCCCTCGGTGCTGGTTTCAAACTCCTTGGCTTTCGAGCTGCGTAAGGACGGGCCAAAACGGCAAGGAGTCAGTAACGCGCAATGCCGCGACCGTCATCCGAACCGACATGCGGCCAGTCCTTTTTTCTTTGCGCCCGAGCCCGGACAGGCCTAAAATCCAGGCATGAAACTCCTGCCCGCGCTCGTGGCGGTCCTGGCCCTGGTCCTGGACATCCCGGCCCTGGCCCAGCCGCCGACTCAGACCCCGGTCCCGCCCCTGGCCTCAGTCCAGGTCCAGGACCTCCCCCTGCCACGCATTCTAACCTCGCGTGCGGCCGGACTGCCCGAAAAGGCCAAGACCCTGGCCGCCAGACCCAGGACGCCGGAGAACGCTTTGGCCCTGGGCATCGTCCAGACCCTCGCCAAGCAGTACGCACAGGCCGCCGACACCCTTGCACCCGTGCCCGAGCAACTTCCGGTCATGGCCGGCTGGGCCGGGCTGTATCTCGGCCTGGCCCGGTTCAGGCTGAACGATTACCAAGGGGCCCTGGCCTCCCTGGAGGCCGGCGGCCTGTCCGGGCCGGCCGGCCCGGGCGAAACGGGCGGCCCGGAGGACCAGGCGGCACAGGCTGGACATGTCTGCCAGGCCGGCCCGGCCGACCCCGCCCTCGGTCCGGAAGCCCTGCTGCTCTCGGCCTACTGCCTGGAGGGTCTGGGGTCGCTCGAAGCCCTTACGCGCTACCGGCGCTTCCTGGAACTTCCCAACCAGCCCCTGCGCCCGGTGGCCCTGTGGCGCGCGGCCGTCCTGGCCGCCTCGGCCGGGGACTTCCCCACCGCCGAATGCTCCCTGCGCGAGCTGATCCTGGACTCCCCCTGGACCGCCTCGGCCGAGAAGGCCGAACCCCTGGCCAGGGAACTTGCCCGCGCCGGACGGACATCCTTCGACCCGGATACGCCGGACAGCCTGCGGGAGCGTATCGAAGTCCTGCTGGACAAATCCCAGACCGCCAAGGCCCTGACCCTCATCGAACAGTTCTCGGCCGCTCCCGGGGCGGACGAAGCCATGGCCCTGTACCTCAAAGGCAAGGCTCTGTACGCTAGGCGCGACACCCAGGCCTCCATCCAGCTCTTCGAGGACGCCGCCCGGCTTGCCAAGGAGCCGCTTCTGGCGGCTTGGGCTGTCTACCACCAGGGCCGAAGCTACTGGCGCCTCTCCGGCCCCGAGGACGCCGCCCGCATGGAGGAACTTCTGGGCGACGCCCTGAACCGGGCCAAGGCCCTGCCCGAGGGCGCGGAACTGGCCGAGGCCAGCAAGAGGCTTCTTCTGCTCGCACGCATCGAGCGTGGCCACTTCCAGGAAGCCCTGCCTCTGGCCCGGGAGTTGGCCGCCTCCGGGCAGGAATCGGGCGAGGCCAGGGAACAGGCCGCCTGGCTGTCCGGACTGATCCGCTTCGCCCTGGCCGACTACCCGGGGGCCGAGGCGGACCTCGCCTCGCTTTATGCCGGAAATCCCGATTCGGAATACGCTCCCGGGACGATCTACTGGATCGGCCGGGCCAGGGAGGCCGCCGGGAACAAGGACCTGGCCGGGGAGGCCCTGCGCCAGGTGCTGGCGCGCTGGCCCAACGGCTACTATGGCATGCTGGCCTCCGCGCGCCTGGCTACCCTGCAGGAGGGGATTGGGGCCGCGCCGCCTGCGGAGACCGGGCCGGGAAACGGGATGGTGAATGGGACGACTGACGATCACGCCCCGGGTGAGCGGCCCGCGCCGCCAGGCCAGGAACTGGCCGGTGCGTCCCTGAGAGCGTCCGTCCCGACCCCGGCTGCCGCCTGCCCAGCGTCCGACGACCTTCCCGTCCCCGAGGTGGCCAGCCCTGCCTTCGAGCGGGCCGCCCTGCTCGAGGCCGGGCTCCTGCCCGAACTGGCCGAACACGAACTGGCCTTCCTTGCCGCCCGTATGCCCAAAGACCCCGCCGTGGCCCTGCGCTACGCCCGCCTGGCCTCTGACTTGGGGGACCACATGGCTGCCGTGCGGGCCGTCTCCCGGGCTTTTCCGGCCTGCCTGGCACGCGGCTCGCGCGACCAACTCACTCCCCTGCGCGACATCGTCTACCCCAACCGCTTTCCGGAGCTTATTGTTCAGAATCTGGCCGGATCCTCTGTGGACCCGAACCTCCTTCGAGGCCTCATCCGCCAGGAGAGCTTTTTCGACCCGGACGCCGTAAGCGGGGCCGGGGCCATGGGGCTCATGCAGGTCATGCCCGCCACGGCCAGGACCCAGGCAGAGAAATACGGGGAAAAGAACTTCAAGACCGAAAGCCTCAAGGACCCGGCCGTGAACATCCGTTTCGGAGTGCGCTATTTCCTGGAGAGATACCAGGAATACGGCGGCAACCCGGCCCTCGCCCTGGCCAGCTACAACGCCGGCAGGGTAAAGATCGGGGTGTGGCGGGAGTTCCTTGGCGGACTGGACCAGGAGCTGTTCGTGGAGTTGATCCCCTACACGGAGACCAGGGAGTACGTGAAGCGCATCCTTGGCAACCAGGCCATGTACGGGATGCTTTACTAGCGCCGAATCCTTGTGGCTTGCGCTTTTCCTGTGGTACGGTGTTCCATCATCAATGAGCGGGATGGAGCGAACACACTATGAAGGCCCTTCTTGTCTATCCGGCCTACCCGGATACGTTCTGGAGCTTCAGGCACATCATGCCTTTCGTCTCGCGCAAAGCCGCCTTTCCCCCCCTGGGGCTGCTCACCGTCGCGGCCATGCTACCGCCGGCATGGGAGAAGCGCCTGGTGGACGTCAACGTCTCCGCCCTCACGGACGAGGACCTAGCCTGGGCGGATATGGTCCTCGTGAGCGCCATGGTGGTGCAGGAAGCCGGAGCAAAGGAGGTCATGGCCCGGGCCAGGGCCATGGGCAAGCGCGTGGTGGCCGGCGGACCGGCTTTCTCGGCCTATCCCGAACATTTCCAGGATGTCGACCACTTCATCCTGGACGAGGCCGAGACGACCCTGCCCCTGTTCCTGGACGATCTGCGCGCGGGGACCCCAAAGCCTGTCTACGCCTCGCCCCAGCGCCCGGACATCTCCACCACCCCGATTCCCCTCTGGGAGCTGATCAACCCCAGGGATTACGTGTCCATGGCCGTGCAGTATTCCCGGGGGTGCCCGTTCGACTGCGAATTCTGCGGCATCGTGGTCATGAACGGCCGCCGCCCCAGGGTCAAAAGCCCGGATCAGATGCTCGGCGAACTGGCCAGTCTGTACGACTCGGGCTGGCGCGGGACAGTATTCATTGTGGACGACAACTTCATCGGCAACATCGTCCGGGTGAAGGCTTTCTTGTCGAGGCTCAGGGACTGGCAGGCCGAACGGAGCTATCCCTTCAAGTTCATGACCGAGGCCAGCGTCAACCTGGCCCAGGACGACGATCTCATGCACCTGATGAGCGCGGCCAACTTCCACAAGGTGTTCCTGGGCATCGAAACCCCGTCGGCTGTCAGCCTGGAGGAGTGCGGGAAAAAACAGAACGTGGCCATGGACCTCCCGCTGGCCGTACGGACCATCCATCAGCACGGGATGCAGGTCATGGGCGGGTTCATCGTGGGCTTCGACAGCGACACGGAGACCATTTTCGAGCAGCAGATCCGGTTCATCCAGCACATCGGGGTGGTCACGGCCATGGTGGGCATCCTGAACGCCCTGCCCCACACCCGCCTGTGGCATCGCCTCAAAGCGGAGAACAGGCTCCTGGGTGACGCCAACGGCGAAAACACCGACGCGGACCTGAACTTCGTCCCGGTCATGGGCCGCCAGGCCCTCATCGATGGCTACAAGCGGGTGCTGGCCACCATCTATTCGCCCGAATGCTACTACGAGCGCATCAACACCTTCCTCAAGAATTACAACCCCACGTCCCGGGGGAAACTCGTCCTGCGCGAGGTCCGGGCCTTGCTGAAAAGCCTGTGGAGCATCGGCGTGAGGTCCCGGGCGCGCAAAGACTACTGGAAACTCCTGGTCAAGACGGCCCTGACCAAACGCAAGGCCATTCCCGTGGCCGTGGAGCTGGCCATCATGGGGCTGCACTTCGAGTTGGTGACCAAAAGGGTGCTGGCCGCGAGCGAGGGGGTTGCGGAATCGTACGTGGAGAGCGCCGAATGTGGCGGGCGGGGTTGATCGGTCGGGCATTACTCTCCCCTGAACACCCGCCCCCGCTTCACCGCCGCCTTGCCATGCTTGTCGCGGATCGCGTCCACGGCCCGATCCAGCTTGCCGGCCTTTTCCTTGCCCGCGTCCGGCGGCAGGAGGCTCAGCTGTTCCTGCCCCTTGGCGAAGTTGGACACGCCCACCCCGATCAGGCGCACCCGTTTGGTGAGCGAAGCCTTGTCCAGCAGGGCGCTGGCGGTTTCGAAGATCACCACGTCGGAGTCGGTGGGGTCGCTCAAGGTGTGGCTCCGGGTGATCTGCTTGAAATCGGCGTATTTCACCTTCAAGGTCACGGTGCGGCCCAGCCAGCCGTGCTTGCGCAAATCCCGCCCAACCCGCTCGGACTGCTTGAGCAGCCAGCGCTTCAGCTCCTCCAAGTCGGCCAGGTCGTGCTCGAAGGTATTCTCGGCGCTGGACGACTTGGCCTCCCAGTGGGTGACGACTTCCGTGGACCCGATTCCCCGGGCCCTGGCGTGCAGCACCCTGCCCCACTCGCCCAGCTGCCCCTCCCAGAACTCCCGGGAATACTTGAGCACGTCCCCGCAGGTCTTCACCCCAAGCGAGGCGAGCCTGGGCAGGGTCTTGCCCCCCACGCCCGGAATATTGCCCACGGGCAGGTCCCTGAGGAAGGCCTCCACCGCCCCGGGCTCGATGACCGTGACCCCCCCGGGCTTGCGGAAGTCCGAGGCGATCTTGGCCAAAAACTTCACCGGGGCCACGCCCACCGAGCAGGACAGCCCGGTGGCCTCGCGCACCCGGGCCTGGATCTTCCGGGCCAGCTCCTCCGGCGGGCCGAACAGCCTGACGGTGCCGGTGACGTCCAGGTAGGCCTCGTCCACGGAGGCCTGCTCCACAAGCGGTGAGAATTCGCCCAACACGGCCATTACCTGCCGGGAGACCTCGGCGTAGCGGCGCATTCGCCCGGCAACGAACACCCCTCCGGGGCACAGCCGCCTAGCGTGGGCCACGGGCATGGCCGAGTGCACCCCGAATTTCCGGGCTTCGTAGGATGCGGCCGAGACCACGCCCCGGTCGCCCTTGCCCACGATCACAGGCTTGCCGCGCAGGGCCGGGTCGTCGAGCTGTTCCACGGAGGCGAAAAAGGCGTCCATGTCCAGGTGCAGGATGCGCGTGACCTCTTCCATTTTCCTTGACATCCAGACGGTATTGATATGCCTTGAATGCTGAATTTCTCTCCCCGTCACCCATAGCCCAAGGACGCCGCAAATGAAACTGAAGGTGGGATTCGCCGGGATGGGCATCATGGGCAAGCCCATGGCCCTCAACATCGCCAAGGCCGGACACGTTGTGACCGTCTACAACCGCACTCCGCTCCTGCCCGAGTCCATCCCGGGACTGACCGTAGCGGGCACCCCCCTGGACCTGGCCCACACAAGCGATGTGTTGCTGGTCATGGTCACCGACCCCGCGGCCGCGGACCACGTCATCTGGGGCGAGGACGGCATGGCCCACGCCCTCGCGCCGGGCAAAACCCTGATCAACATGAGCACCGTGTCCCCGGCCTACACCACCGAACTGGCGGCCAAGGTCAAAGCCACCGGGGCCGTCTTCGTGGACGCCCCGGTTTCGGGCTCCAAGCCCGCCGCCCAGCAGGGGGCGCTGGTCATCCTGGCTGGCGGCCCCAAGGATACGATCGAGGCCCTGGAACCGATCTTTTCCTGCCTGGGGCGGAAGGTGGTCTACTGCGGCGAAGCCCCGCGCGGCACCATGATGAAGATGTCCATCAACCTGCTCCTGGCCAGCATGATGAGCGGATTCGCCGAGATGCTCACCTTCGGCCAGGCGGGCGGGCTCTCCAGGGAGGCCATGCTGGACGTGGTCCTCTCCGGCCCTCTCGGCTGCGATCTTTTCAAGATCAAGGAGCCGCTCATCACCCAGGACAAATACCTGGCCCAATTCCCGCTCAAGCACATGGCCAAGGACCTGAAGTTCGTCACGGACACGGCCTGCGAACTGCGCTGCCCTGCCCCAAGCGCCTTCCAGAACCTCCAGTTCTACAACCAGGCCCTGGCCAAAGGCATGGGAGAACTGGACTTTTCCGCCATCATCCAGGTACTGGAAGCCATGCTTTAGCGCCCAGGGCTGCCGAAAATTCAATCACATTGAGGATCAGACACATGAAGACATCACTCGGGGCCAAGACCCTGGCCTCTCCCACCCCCACCTGGGTGGTCTGCGCCTACGACTCGGCCGGCAAGGCCAACGGAGCAACCATCGCCTGGGGCGGCATCTGCTGTTCCAAACCGCCCGCCCTGGCCATCTCCCTGCGAGCCGCCACCCACACCCACGGCCTGATCGCCGCCAGCAAGGCCTTCACCGTGAACGTGCCCAAACAGGACCAGGCCGCCCTGGCCGACTACTTCGGGCTGGTCTCCGGCCGCGATGTGGACAAGTTCGCCGCCACCGGCCTGACGGCCGTAAAAAGCGGATTGGTCTCCGCACCGTGCATCCAGGAATTCCCATTGGTGTTCGAGTGCGCCCTGCTGCAGGTGGTGGAGATCGGCCTGCACACCCAGTTCATCGGAGAGATCAAGGACGTGAAGGCCGACCCGGCCATCCTGGATTCCAAAGGCAAGATCGACCTGGACAAGCTGGGAGCCGTGGTCTTCGCCCCGGACTCGCGTCAGTATTACGGGCTGGGGGCTAAGCTGGGGCCGGCGTTCTCGATCGGGAACAGGTACGTGAAGTAGGCCGGGAGGCTTCGCCCCGGTTCTCACTTCGCACCGTTCAGCAGCAGCTAGACTCCCCGCCGCCGCAGTCGCACGAGGCCGGCTCGCCGGTAAGCCAGCTGTGGATGATGGCCCGGGCGCAGCCCACGCCCTGGGTGACGCTGAGGGCTGTTTCCCGGCAGTTGAGGGCGCAGGCCCCGCATTCCATGCAGGCGTCCAGGTCCAGGATGACGGCCTTGCCTGGGTCGTGTCCGAACACGCCGTGCGGACAGACCTCGCGGCAGGTCCCGCAGCCTGTGCAGGCATTGGCGTTGAGGCGCAGGGTGGCCACCCCTTCGATGTAGCGCGGTCCGGTCATAATAAGTAGCCTCCAATGCCCCTCCGCCAGAGGATCACCGAGAGAATAAGCCCGGCGACCTGGAAGGGAATGGCCCGGCGCATCTCCTTCTCCACTCCGGAGGGGGAGGTGAAGGTGGAAGAGCCGGTGAAGTTCATGCCGTACCAGGACCCGGCCACCATCGCCCCCAGCCACATGCCGGCGGTGGTGAGCGGAGGCTGGCCCAGGGCCAGGGCCGTAAGCCCCGCCAAGGCTCCGGCCTCGGCCCCCTTGCGGGCGAAGGACCTGCCTGGCAGCCAGGGCAGGGCCAGCGGAGTGAGCAGGTTGCCGGCCGCGAAGCCCAGGGCGTAGGCCGAAAATCCCGTCCAAAGGCCTAGCCAGGCGCGGGCCAGGGAAAATACGTCCAGGCCCACGCCGGCCAGGAGAAAGAGCACCAGGGTCAGGAGGGCCATGGTCTTGCGTTCGTTGGCGAACTCCACCAGCCCTACGATGAGCCGTTCCCAGGGATTGGAGCGCACCAGGCGCATACGGGGCGTGGCCTTCATCCCAGCTGCGAGAAAGGCCGGCAGGTCCGAGGCTCGTATCGGACCGAAGGCCACCCGGAAGCCGCAGGCGGCCTTGACCTCGTGCGCGGCCACGCCCGGCGCGCCGAGCTGGGGGACGACGACCCTGCGGTGGGTCACCACCTTGTCGAGATGAACGGCGTGGATGCGTGCGACGAGCTCGGCGGTTCCGAAGGTCTTTTTGCCGGCCGCGCACCACACGTTGACGCCCCTGGTGTTAAGGACCAGCACCCAGGCCTTGAGGCCCGGGAGTTCCTTGCGCAGGGCGTCGAAGGTCAGTTTGTAGTTGGCCGTGACCAGCACCGGGCTTTCGGGGCCGGGCTGGCCCACGGCGTACAGACCCGGGGCCACGCGGTAGCGTCCGCGCCTTATCCCCAAGCGCACCAGGGCAGCGCCGATGCGGTCCGGCAGTTCCAGCCGGTTCTTGATTCGCGGAACGCGACCGACCGGGGTGTCCAGAAAACCCGCCACGAAGTGCCAACGCCGGTATCCAGGCGGGTCGACCTCGACAGACGGCTGTGCGCCGCAGCAGGGACTTGGTTCTCCGGGCGCGCAACACGACGAGGCGCATTCCGGCGTCGCTTCCCACGGGAGTGTGATTGATTCATGAGGGGTGACGGGCGAACGGCCTGACAAGTCCTCCGGGCAGTTCGGCATGTCGGAGGCCTCAAGCAGCCCTACCGGCCTGACCGCCGGTGCCTTGGGCGGTCAACCGGACTCTTTCGGTTTGTTTGTTGGAGTTTTCATGACCTAAAGCTTGCCTCCGATCCCCGCATTTTGCAAGATGGCGCATGCCTGAACCAAGTCCAGTCCAGACGTCCTTGGACCTCGTCACCATCCCCCCCGCAGGCTACGCCGCCTACTGGCTGTCCGTAAAGCGCCTCGTGGACAAGCGGCGTGGCCCGGACGCCATAGCCGAGGAACTCCAGTACGCCACTGAACCCTACACCAGGCTCCTGCTCCAGGCCGCCTCTTCCTCCATGGACGACGACACTGTCCGGCGTATGGCCGAGAACAAATCCCAGACCCTCACCCGGGATTTCCGCCGCAAGTTGACGCTCATCCGGCAGACGGCCTGCTCCATTGCCACGGCCGAGAATCCGGGCAAGACACTGATCACCTTGTCCGGGGCCTTCGGCATGCCGATTTTGGACGAATCAAAGACCATGGAACAAGCCCAGGGGCTCATCGAAACCATGCGCGCGGGCGACCTGGACATCAACGTGTTCCCGGACATCTCCCATCTCACCCGCCCCGAGGAACTGATCCTCAAGCTGCTGTTCTTCATCATATGGGCGCGTCGCCAGGGCAAGACCGGTCTGCAGACCTTCCTGCCCGGCATCACTTTCCCTTTCCTTGCCGACGCCCTGAAGTTGTGCATCGACGGCCTGGACGAGCCCTTCATCCGCCGCCGCCTGGACGCCCAAAACCATGAACTGATCGTGGAGGCTTCACACAAGATGAAGTTGGGTTTGGAAATGGCCCTGTCGCTCAAGAATAAACGGTCTTATGATGATATGTTGGGGATGGCCCGGTCGTTTTTGCTGGATATGTGAAGCGAGAAGGCGACGCCCGTAAATTAAGGCAACAAGGCCTATGCAAAGGGAATTTACCGTCGTTTTTACTTCTTTCCCCTCACCCTCTCCAGCACCCAGGCCATGCACCCGGACATTCCTGCCAGCAGCACGGCCTGCCTGAGTTCCATGTAGAAAAGCGCCGACAGGGCGAAGACGCCAAAGGTCACGGCGGCGGCGCGCATCACAACGCAAGCACCTTCAGGCCGTTCATGTACGGGACCAGCGCGTCGGGCAGCACTACGCTTCCGTCGGCCTGCTGGCCGTTCTCCAAGAGGGCCACCATGGTGCGCCCCACGGCCAGGCCGGAGCCGTTCAAGGTGTGGACCAGCTGGGACTTGCCGCCCTTGGGCTTGAAGCGGATGCCGGCGCGGCGGGCCTGGAAGTCCTCGAAGTTGGAACAGGAGGATATCTCGCGGTAGGCGTTCTGGCCGGGCAGCCAGACCTCGATGTCGTAGGTCTTGGCCGAGGAGAAGCCCAGGTCGCCGGTGCACAGGGCGATCACCCGGTAGGGCAGCCCCAGGCGCTTGAGGATTTCCTCGGCATGGCCCGTGAGCAGCTCCAGTTGCTCGTAGGACTCCTCGGGGCGTACGAAGTGCACCAGCTCCACCTTGTCGAACTGGTGCTGGCGGATGAGGCCCTTAGTGTCCTTGCCGTAGCTGCCGGCCTCGGAGCGGAAGCAGGGGGTGAAAGCACAGTAGCCCTTGGGCAGTTCGGATTCGTCCAAAGTCTCGTCGCGGTGCAGGTTGGTGACCGGCACCTCGGCGGTGGGGATGAGGTAATAGTTCCAGTCCGCAAGCTTGAAGAGCTCCGCCTCGAACTTGGGGAGCTGGCCCGTGCCGCGCAGGCTGTCGGCGTTGACGATGTAGGGGGTGGACACCTCGGTGTAGCCGTGCTCTCCGGTGTGTATGTCCAGCATGAAGGAAATCAGCGCGCGCTCGAGCCTAGCCAGATTCCCCCGGAGCACGGCGAAACGCGAACCGGTGATCTTGGCGGCCCGGTCGAAATCCAGCTCGCCCAGGGCCTGGCCGATCTCCCAGTGCTCCCGGGGGGGGAACTCGAAGGAGGGAATATCGCCCACTATGCGGACGACAGGGTTGTCCTTCTCGTCGATCCCCACGGGAGTCGTCTCGTGGGGGAGGTTGGGAATGGAATAGAGGAAGGATTCGGACTCCTCGTCGGCCTTGCGCACGTCGTCGTCCAGAGCCTTGATACGCTCGGAGACCACGGTCAGGCGATCCATGAGGTGGGAGATGTCAAGGCCGGCGCGCTTGAGCTTGGCCACCTCGCCGGAGGAGGCGTTGCGCTCGGTCTTCAGGGCTTCCACCTCGGCAAGCAGGGTGCGGCGGTTTTCGTCCAGGCGGGCGAACTGGTCCAGATCCAGGGTCATCCGACGGTTGGCCAGGGCCTGGCGCACCGTGTCCAGATTCTTGCGCACGTAGCGCACGTCGAGCATTGGCGGCCTCCGAAGAACTGGTGTATGGTGGTCGGGGTCTTACGCTGGGGCCAAATATGGGTCAAGCAGGGAGAAAATATATGGAATGGGATGGGCCTGGGCAAGTGGTGGAAGAGCTCAGCGCGCGCCTCAAGGAGCGCGCCTGGTTCCTGGCCACGGCGGAGTCGTGCACGGGCGGACTGATCGCCTGCGAGCTGACCAATGTGTCCGGCAGTTCGGAATGGTACGCGGGTGGGGTTGTGGCCTACGCCAACCGGATCAAGGAGGACCTGCTGGGCGTGCCGGGGCCTGTGCTACAGAGGCACGGGGCGGTGAGCCAGGAGGTGGTCCTGGCCATGGCCCGGGGAGCGGCCGAACGCTTCGGTACCCAGTGCGCAGTGGCGGTGTCCGGCATCGCCGGTCCAAGCGGGGGCACGCCGGACAAGCCGGTGGGGACGGTATGGATCGGCTGGGCCGTGAACGGGGAGACTTTCGCTGAACGTTTCCTCTTCCAAGGGGACCGGCTGTCCGTCAAGCGCCAAAGCACCATGGAGGCGCTTCGTGGAATGACCGTGCGCCTCGTCTGAAACACGATTGTCATCTAAATGGGCTATCGGTCACGATCATGACTCTGCAACTCCAGGAGCCGGCTCCGGCATGCGCACCATAGCCTTCCTCAACCAAAAGGGCGGCGTGGGCAAGACCACCACGGCGGTCAACGTGGGCATCGGCATGGTCCGTCTGGGCCGCCGCGTGGTCCTGGTCGACCTGGATCCCCAGGGACACCTGACCCGCAGTCTCGGCGTGGAGCCTGGCGGGACCACCCTCTACGAGGTGGTGAAGGGCCTGAGCCCACTGAGCGAGATTCTGGCCCCGGTGGAGGGGGCGCAGCTCGTCCCGGCCTCGCTGGAGCTGTCCGGGGTGGACACTGAATTCGCCGCCCGGCCGGGCAAGGAGCGCCTGGTGGCGGAAGCCCTGTCCGGCCTGAGTGGCCAGACGGGTGCGGATGCTCTCATCCTGGACTGCCCGCCCAACCTGGGGCTGCTCACGGTGAATGCCCTGGCCATGGCCGGTGAGGTGGTCATCCCGGTACAGGCCGAATACCTGTCCCTGGCCAGCCTGGGAGGGCTCATGGACACCCTGGAGGCCGCCCACGCTTTCAATCCGGGCCTTCGGATCCTGGGCATCGTCCTGACCCGCTACAACCACCGCAAGCGCCTGTGTCGTGAGGTGGCCGGAGCCATCCGCTCCCACTTCCCGGATCTGCTTTTCGAAACCCGCATCAGAGAGTCCGTTGCCCTGGCCGAAGCCCCAGGCTTCGGTCAAAGCATCTTCGCCTATTCCCCCAGAAGCCAGGGCGCCCTGGATTTCGCAAACCTGAGCCGCGAGATCGACGCCCGGGGGGGAGCATGAGCCACGGCAACAGGCTCGGCAAGGATCCCCTGTCGCGCGACGGGGCTTCGAGCGCCGCCTCCGGCCGGCAGGCCCTGCGCCACATCCTGGACCTGGGTCTCGACGCGCCCAATGCCGAACCCGCATGCGAGCCCGCGAGCCCGCCAATGGACGCACCCGTAAATGTACCCGTCGGCGCACCTGCCGACGAGTCCGCGAATAACGCACTGAGCGCTGCTGCGATCGAACCTGTGGATGAACGCGTGGACGCTTCCGTCAGCGCCGCGATCAGCGCACCTGGGGATACCACCGGGAGTGCTCCCGAAAGCCATCCGGAGCAGGCGCCGGACAGAGGGGCAATCTATCGGGAAGTTGCCGGAAAATTCTCCGAGGCCATGGACATCTTGAGTCGCCTGGCGGCACAGGCCGGAGTCTGGGCCTGGGGCACCCATGCCGGCGAATCCGGCGAGGGCGACTCGCTCCTGTTCATGCGTCTCATGGCCGCGTACGCCGTCCTTCCAGGCCGCGAAGGCGTGGATGTGGAAGCCTTCCTGAACGACGTCCGCGATCACTGGGGGGAATGCAGCCTGTCCTTGTCCCTTAACCTGGGCGGGGCACTCCTGCCCCTGGAGCGGGCCTTCACCCTGGCCAGGGCGCTCCAGGCCTCCCTGGACGGTTTTTGCCGGCCTGGCAAACATGGGGCGGCCCTCTTGAACCTGGACGCCTCGTTCACCAGACAGGGCAGCCTGAAACTCAGGCTCCATGGCTACCGGGACTATTTTCCCGCGCGCGAGTCGGTTTTCGAGGCCCCCGGGGCCGAGTCACTCGTGGAGCTGGCCCGCCAGGAGGGAGTGTCGCTCCTGTTCATTTGTACGGAAGAGACGGCGGAACTCGCCGTGATTGTATAGCCACTATTTGTGAAAAGGAGAACAAGATGGGTAAGGACAAAGTGAAAGTCGAAGGCGTCATGGATATCAAGGAACTGATCGCCTATCTGGAGGACGTGGTGGCCGGGTTCAAGTCCGGTTCCGTGTGCATGAACGTGGGCGAGGATTGCCTGACCCTCAAGCCGCGCGGGGTCATGGACGTGGGCCTGAAGGTGTCCCAGAAGAAGGACAAGGAGAAGTTCGTCCTTGAGGTCGAATGGCGCCGCGTGGACGAGACGATCCTTCGCGTCGGCAGCCCGGACGAGGCGGCCTAACACCCGATCGTCGCGGCTTTGATGAAGCAAGGGGTTCCCCACTGGGGAACCCTTTTTCATTCAACGCATCCCTGCCCGGCCGAGGGCCCGTTCGCCCTTGTCCGAAATGACGTACCCCTTGATGGTGCGCCCCCCCTGGACCTTCAGCTTAAGCTTCAGGATGTAGCCACGGCTCAGCAGATCCTCGAAATCGCTTGCCGCGTAGCCCCCGGCCTTCTTCTCCGGCATCATTCGCCGATAGCGCGGCATACGACTGAAATGATAGACGTCCTGGAGGATGAGCAGATGCTCGTAGGCCAGCTCGCCGCGGCATTTGCCGACCGGCTCGGGATCTCGGACTCCGTCCAGGTAGAGTTGTCCCCGCGGGGTCAGGCGAAGGCCCTTCAGTTCCTTGCCGCATCCGTAGGTGAACTGGGCCCATTCCAACAGGCCCCGGCCCACCAGGGCCGTAACGTCCTCATCGCGGTAAGCGATGATGTGCTTGCTGGGCATGGCTCCATGATATTTGGCCAGTTTGAGGAACTGGGCAGCGGCCTTGAGGATGGTCGTTTGAGGTTCGGTGAGCGGCATGGGAATCCTTCTCTTCGGGTCCTGTAACGGCTTCGCCACTGTCGACAACGGATTGAAATAATCTGGATAACCACCCCTGTAAAGCGCAAGGCGACCGTCCCCAACGAGGATTTTCAGTCCCAGGGGGTGGTTCATCCGGTTTTCAATCTTTACAGATGGTGACCCTCGGGGTATGGGAGGTGGCGTTTGTGACGTAGAGAACAAGACACCACCATTTGCCATACACAAGGCTTCCATGAATACTGTCGAGGAACTTCTGGCCGCCAACCGGGAGGTCATCGTCCAGGACTGGTATCATCATGTTCTGGAGACCTATCCGCCGGAGACGGCCAAACTCTGGAAAAAGGGCGGAGACCCCTTCTCCAACCCAGTGGCCGTGCGCAGCCGCCAGGGAGTGGAGGCCGTGGTCGACTACCTGATCGCGAAGCAGGACGACAAGGCCCTGGAGTCGGTCCTGGACTACCTGGACCAGGTCATCCGGGTGCGAGCGGTTCAGAATTTCACCCCGTCCCAGGCGGCAGGGTTTATCTTCCTGCTCAAGAAATCCGTGCGGGAGAAGCTCTGGCACGAGATCAAGCGCCTTGGGATCTGGGAGCAGTTCGTGGCCCTGGAGTCCCGCATCGACGGGCTGGCCCTGGCCAGCCTGGACCTGTACGCGAAATGCCGCGAAAAGCTCTACGAGATCAAACTCCAGGAGCTCAGGCGGGAGCACATGCAACTCCTTAAACGTGCCCAGCTGATCGTGGGCATCGGCGATGGCGAGCCGGCCGAATAGCCGGTCAGGGGCAATGGTTCAACGCGAGGTGGAGGGTACATGGCTGGACTCATGACCGCATTACTGGCCGTCGTGGCCTTGGGCGTCGTCGCGGCCTTGGGGGCCGGGGCGGGAATGACGACGGTGTTCGGGATCGTGGTCCCGTACGCGGCAGTCGCTATTTTCCTGGTGTTTTTCATCAAAAAAATTCTCGGGTGGGCGTCTACTCCGGTGCCGTTCGCCATCCCCACCACGGGTGGCCAGCAGTATTCGCTGCCCTGGGTGGAGCACCAGAAGTTCGACAACCCGGCCACCCCGGGCCAGACCTTCATCCGCATGGCCCTGGAAGTGCTGTGCTTCCGCAGCCTGTTCCGCAACAGCAAGCTGGACAACAACGCGTCGCAGGGCCGCGTGGGCTACGGCTCCGCCAAGGCCCTGTGGCTGTTCGCCCTGATGTTCCATTACAGCTTCCTGATCGTGCTCTTCAGGCACATGCGGTTCTTCCTGGACCCCGTGCCCCTGGCCGTCAGCAGCGTCGACTTCGTGGACTCCATCCTGCAGATAGCCGCGCCCACCATGTACCTGACCGACGTTTTCTTGGTGATCGGAGTGACATTCCTGCTGGCCAGGCGCATTTTCGATCCCAAGATGGCCTACATCTCGCTGTTCACGGACTACTTCCCGCTGTTGCTCATCCTGGGCATCGCCCTGACCGGTATCTGGATGCGCTATATCGCCAAGGTGGACGTCATCGCCGTCAAGCAGCTGGCCATGGGCTTGGTGACCTTCAAGCCGGTGATTCCCCCCAACGTCGACCCGACCTTCTACATCCACCTCTTCCTGGTGTGCACGCTGTGGGCCTACTTCCCCTTCTCCAAGCTCATGCACCTGGGCGGCGTCTTCCTGAGCCCCACCCGGAACCTGCCCAACAACACCCGCATGGTGCGGCACATCAACCCCTGGAACGACCCGTCCATCAAGCCCCACAGCTACGAGGAGTACGAGAACGACTTCCGGGAGAAGATGATCGAGGCCGGCCTGCCGGTGGACAAGGAAGCTTAAACCGCCCTGGGCTGGGCGTATTTCCACAAGGGAGATCGTATGTCGAAGATGGCGCCGCCTGAAGAACTCATGAACGTCAACTACGCCACGCCAGCCGAGGCGTGGATGGACGTGAAACCCGAGTTTAAACCCGGAAACTTTTCCTATCCCGGCAAGCCCGACGTGCTCAAATATTTGGGCCTGCCTAACCCCAGAGAGTGGAGCCCCACCGATCAGGATTGGAAGCTCCCCCCCGACTGGCGCGACATCATCCGCGACGGCTTCCGCGAGCTGCTCAAGAAGTACCGCTCGCTGAAGGTGTTCATGGACGTGTGCGTGCGTTGCGGCGCCTGCGCCGACAAGTGCCACTTCTACATCGGCTCCGGCGACCCCAAGAACATGCCGGTGCTGCGCGCCGAACTGCTGCGCTCCATCTACCGGGGCGACTTCACCATGGCCGGCAAGATCCTAGGCAAGCTGGCCGGCGCGCGCAAGTTGGAAGAAGACGTGATCAAAGAATGGTTCATGTACTTCTACCAGTGCACCCAGTGCCGCCGCTGCTCGCTGTTTTGCCCCTACGGCATCGACACCGCCGAGATCACCTTCCTGGCGCGCGACCTCATGAACCGGGTGGGCCTGAACATCAACTGGATCCTGGAGCCGGCCGCCAACTGCAACCGCACCGGCAACCACCTGGGCATCCAGCCGCATGCCTTCAAGGATATGATGGACTTCCTGGTGGACGACGTGGAGACCGTCACCGGACGGCGCGTCGAGCCCAGCTTCCAACGCAAGGGCGCGGAGATCCTGTTCATCACCCCCTCCGGCGACATCTTCGCCGAGCCGGGCATCTACACCTTCATGGGCTACCTGCTGCTCTTCGACTACCTGGACCTGGACGTCACCTGGTCCACCTACGCCTCGGAGGGCGGCAACTTCGGCTCCTTCATGAACGACAAGTGGATGAAGAAGCTGAACGCCAAGATGTACGCCGAGGCCAAGCGCTTGGGCGTCAAGTACATCATCGGCGGCGAGTGCGGCCACATGTGGCGCGTGCTCAACCAATTCATGGACACCATGAACGGTCCGGCCGACTTCCTGGAAGTGCCCAAGAGCCCCATCACCGGCACGGTGTTCGAGAACGCCAAGTCCACCAAGATGATCCATCTGGTGGAGTTCACCGCCGACCTGATCAAGAACGGCAAGCTCAAGCTGGACAAGAGCCGCAACGCGGGCATCGTGGGCACCTGGCACGACTCCTGTAACACCTCGCGCGGCATGGGCTTCTTCGACGAGCCCCGCTACGTGCTCGAAAACGTCATCGACACCTTCGTGGAGATGCCCGCGCAGACCATCCGCGAGCAGACTTTCTGCTGCGGCGGCGGCGCCGGCCTGAACAACGGCGAGTTCACCGAAATGCGCCTGCGCGGGGGCCTCCCCCGGGGCAACGCCCTCAGACACGTGCAGGAGAAGTTCGGAGTGAACACCATGAGCTGCATCTGCGCCATCGACCGGGCCACCCTGCCCGGCCTGGCCGACTACTGGGCTCCGGGCGTCAAGGTCACCGGCCTGCACGAACTGGTGGGCAACGCCCTGGTCTTCGAAGGCGAGGAAGAGCGCACCATGGACCTGCGCCAGGAAGACCTGCCCGGACTTGAAGGCTCCGAGGAGGAGGAATAATGTACAACGCAAAATTCATCATCCCGGGCCTGATCATCTTTCTGGCTCTGGTGTTGTTCCCCTTCGTCAAGGGTTTCGGGAATCCCGAGATGAAGGTCGAACTGGAAAAACCCAAGAACGCCAAGGAATGTATCCTCAAGACAGACCAGATGCGCGACTCGCACATGGTTCTGCTCAACGAGTGGCGCGACATGGCCCTGCGCGACGGCAAGCGTGTCTGGACCAGCCCCGTCGACGGCAAAAAATACGACATCAGCCTTACCAACACCTGCCTGCAGTGCCACGAGCACAAGGACAAGTTCTGCGACAAATGCCACAACGAGGTGGGCGTGGACCCCTATTGCTTCAGCTGCCACAACACTTCGCCGGTGAAGAAAGAGGGGGGGAAATAGCATGCAAGGCTCCAGAAGAGACTTTCTGAAGCTGGCCGGAGTCACGGCCCTGGGACTCTCGGCCGCAACCCTGGGATTTCTCGGAGAAGGCGCCCAGGCCGCCGACGCCCTGCCCATGGCCGCGGACTTCGCCAACCCCTTGACCGCCAAGCGTTGGGCCATGGTCATCGACACCGCCAAGCTCGACGACGACACCATGGACAAGTGCATCCACGCCTGCCATTCTTTCCACAACGTGCCCGATATCAAGGGCAAGCAGAACATCAAGTGGCTCTGGAAGGACGACTTCGAGGCCACCTTCCCCTCTGAACGCCCGGATTACCTGGCCGAAGAGGTGAAGAAGCGCGATTTTCTGCTGCTGTGCAACCACTGCACGAACCCGCCTTGCGTACGCGTCTGCCCCACCAAGGCCACCTTCCAGCGCCCCGACGGCCTGGTGGCCATGGACTACCACCGCTGCATCGGTTGCCGCTACTGCATGGCCGCCTGCCCCTTCGGAGCTCGCAGCTTCAACTTCCAGGACCCGGCGCCCTTCATCAAGGAAATCACTCCCATCTACCCGCACCGCACCCGAGGCGTGGTGGAAAAGTGCACCTTCTGCGTAGAGCATCTGGCCCAGGGAAAACTGCCTCTCTGCGTGGAGGCCTCGGAAGGGGCCATGATCTTTGGCGACCTGCAGGACCCGAATTCCGATGTCCGCAAGGTCCTCAAGGAAAAGTTCGCCATCCGTCGCAAACCCGAGCTCGGCACCGAGCCGGGCGTCTTCTACATCCTCTAGGAGAGCCGCCATGCTGGAAAAAGCCCTCAAAGGAAGCCCCCGCTACTTCGGCGCGCTCATTGCGTGTCTTGCCGTCATGGGCATCGGTGGCGGATTCTACCTGTATCAGCTCAACGTGGGCCTGACGATCACAGGCATGTCGCGCGACGTGTCCTGGGGATTCTACATCGCCCAGTTCACCTACATGGTCGGCGTAGCCGCCTCGGCCGTGATGCTGGTGCTGCCCTATTACTTCCACCACTACAAAACCTACGCCAAGATGATCATCATGGGCGAGTTTCTGGCCATCGCCGCGGTCATCATGTGCCTTGGCTTCGTCATCATCGACATCGGCCAGCCGCAACGCGCCCTGAACATGGTCCTGCACCCCACGCCCAACTCCATTCTGTTCTGGGACATGATCGTCCTGAACGGCTACCTGGTGCTGAACGCGGTCATCGGCTGGACCAGCCTCATGTCCTACTGGAAGCGCATGACCCCGCCTTCCTGGGTAAAGCCCCTGGCATACCTGTCCATCATCTGGGCCTTCTCCATCCACACGGTCACGGCCTTCCTGTACGCGGGTCTGCCGAGCCGCGACTATTGGCTCTCCGCCATCCTGGCCGCCCGATTCCTGTCCTCGGCCTTTTGTTCCGGACCGGCCATCCTGCTGCTCTTGACGCTGGCCATCAAGAAGCTGACCAAGTTCGATCCGGGCAAGGAAGCGGTGAAGACCCTGGCCACCACCATCACCTACGCCATGTGCGTGAACGTGTTCTTCTTCCTGCTGGAAGTTTTCACCTCGTTTTATTCCAACATTCCGGGTCACACCGACCCCATCATCTTCCTGTTCACCGGGATCGAGGGCCACACCTACATGACCCCGTTCATGTGGACGGCCACCCTGCTCGGCCTGGGCTCCCTGTTCCTGCTCATCCCGCCCAAATGGCGCGAGAACCGCGAAATCCTGGTGCCCGCCCTGATCATGCTGGTCATCGGAACCTGGCTGGACAAGGGCATGGGCCTGATCGTGGGCGGCTTCACCCCCAACCCCTTCGACAGGGTCACCGAGTACCTGCCCACCAAGCCGGAGGTGATGATCGCCCTCATGATCTACGCCACGGGCGGCTTCGTGCTGACCATCCTTTGGAAGGTCGCCCTGGAGGTCAGGGCCGAAGTGGATGGCAAACTGTAGCTGACCGCTTGCGCGCTTCAAATGAGAAGGCCGCCCGAAAGGGCGGCCTTTTTTGTTCTCGGTTTTGATCGCGATGGCCGCATCGATGCGGGTGCGCTCCAAGATGCCCTGAAATTTTCCGGCGGTCCTAGTTCTTGCCCAGAATCTCCCGGCCCTCGCCGGGGTAGACCACCTTGTCCTCGCGCACGACGGGCTTCGGCTCGGGCCATTTACCGGGCATCGGCTCGGAGCCCTCCAGCCTCACCTGGGGAGGATGCTTGTCCACCAGGCGTGGCTGTTCGTGCACGTTCATGCCCGGCTGGGGCCAGCTGAACTCAATGGCCATGTTGTTGGGGTCGAAACTGTAGAGGGACAGGATGAAACCGTGGTCGAGGATTTCTGAGGCCCAGAATCCGGCCGCTTCCAGTTTGGCCTTGATTTCCCAGAGCTCGTCGCGTTCGGTCACGCCGAAGGACACGTGGTCGAAAACGAAGGGAACCTTTACCGGCACGCCGTGGTCCTTGGCCGCAACGGGTTGGACCTCGGGCCACTCGAAAAAGGCGATCATGTCCCGGTCGGAAATTTCCAGGAAATAGTGCCGGTAACCGGGACGGCCCAGCCCGGCCACCAGACGCATGCCCAGGAGGTCGCGCCAGAAGCGGATGGTGGCGTCCATGTCTGACGTGGCCATGGCCAGGTGGTTGATGCCTGTGTAGCGAGGCATGCCTGCTCCCTCGGTTGCAACCATGAAATCGGCAAATTGACCTCGGCAATATGGGATTCCAAAGGGCGCAAGCCCCTTGGCCGTCGATGGCAAGCCGCGAAAGACTTTCGCGCTAGATTCCCGGCAATCCCAGAGTACGCGGGTACAACACGCCGCTGAAACAGATCTCGGCCGCGCCGCGCAGATTCACTTGGCCGTCGGCCAAGCCCACGCCCAGCACCTCGCCGCCGGAGGTGGTCACATCCACGTCCGGTCCGGCAAGGCCCAGGGCATTGGCGATCACGGCCGAGGCGCACGCGCCCGTGCCGCAGGCCAGGGTCTCGTCCTCCACGCCGCGCTCATAGGTGCGGAGCTGCAGATGCCCGGAATCCTTTACGGCGACAAAGTTGGCGTTGGTCCCCTTGGGGGCGAAGGCCTCGTGGAAACGGATGGCCCGCCCCAGGCGCTTCACGTCCACCATGGACACGTCCTCGAAAAAGACCACGGCGTGCGGCACGCCGGTGTTCACGAAGTGGACCGTGAGCTTTTCGCCGGCGACGTCCAGGGCCAGTCCGGTCTTGAGTTCGGTTGCGGGGGTGAGCCGCACCCGCACTTGGCCGTCGTGCAGCACCTCGGCCGCCACGCCGCCCGCGTCCGTACCCAGCACGAGTTTTTTCCCCGCGAATCCGAGCAGGTTGCCCAACTTGGCGGCGCACCTGGCGCCGTTGCCGCACATTTCAGCCCTGGAGCCATCCTCGTTATAGAAGTGCCAGCGGAAATCGAGTCCCGATCCGGGGGCGGCGGTCTCCAGGAAGATGAGACCGTCCGCGCCGATACCGAAGCACCGGCGGCAGACGAGCCTGGCCCATTCGGCCATGAGTGCCCTGGGGACCTTGAGTTCCCGGTTGTCGATGACCACGAAGTCGTTGCCGCAGCCCTGCATCTTGTGGAAGGCCACACCCTGGCCAAGGGTAAAATCGCACGCCATGAAAATGCTCCTGTCCGGTTTCGATGCCCCAATCTATCAGAGACGTGACCGTCAGGGAAGATGCTGCCGCTGGCATGTCGCCAACAACATCCGGGCGTCCCCCCCCACGGGTCCGTTTTCCTCTTCCTCCTCTTCCGGTATGGCCACTTTCCTCCAATATCAGGACTAGCAAAGCCGTATCACTCAGGGGCTCCAGTCCGGCCAGCTCAGTTCCGGCTGGGCTGCCGTCCCGGAAAAGAAAAATCGAGGAGCGGCGTCGTTCCTCAACTATCAGCCGGTGAACGTCAGCGTGGAACAAGAACGGCCAGGGGCTTTCGCCCACGGCCGTTCTTGTTTGCAGAGTTGGGCTTTTGATTGCCCGGCGGAACGACTCCTGCCCATTTTCCGGCCGGCACCTGTCCGGGCCAGTCCGGAGGACGCCGTGGCCCACAAGCCGCTTCGGGCTACGCCTACTTCTTCTTCGGCGTCATCACCTGGCGCATGATCGGAGTGTAGACGTAGCTCACCCCGGCCACTTTCGTGTTGTCGTCGTATTCCAATTGGATTTCCACGTCGCCTGCGTCGTAGGAAAATTTCTTGACGTTCACCTTGGGCTGGCGGGCCGGGCCATAGTTGGCGTCGAAGTAGGCCTTCAGGGCGTTGTAGGAACTGGGTCCCTGGGCGCTAAACATGGCCACGCAGAATTTGTTGCCGACATATCCGTAGTACTGGTCCTTGACCGGAACGCCCTGGAAGTTGTGGTCTTCGCCGTAGCGGGTGTAGAAGGTCAGGTCGCCTTGCTCACGTGCCTTCATCATGTACTTTGAATCGGTCATCTCCTTACCGAAAGCCATGCCCTTGTAGTCCAGGATGATCTTTCCCTGGGCCAAGGCCTGGGTGGCCAGCAGCAACATGGCCATGCAGATGAAAAGACGCTTCATGATGACTCCTCTTGTGATTTGTCTTGGGTCAGATAGGCCCGTTCCCGGGCACCGGGAACATGGCGTAGACCGACTCCAGATTCCTGTCCAGCTCGAAGCGAAAGGCGACCCCTGCGGGTGTAAGACTCCAGGAGCAGGTTGTCGGTTACACTGAGAGGCTTGAAAACCAGGCGGCACGCAGGCGGGCCCGCCCGAACCGCTACAGTCGGGAATTGTTGGAGAAAGACTGATTGCCCCTGGCGCGACGCACCGGCATGCGCTAGTATCTCCTCTCTGAGAATTCCGTCGTCCGTCTTCCCCCAGAGGCAAGCCTATGAAGCTCACAAAAACCGGTTCGCCGCACGTCAAGCACGCCCTCAAGACCGCCCTGGCCTCCGTGACCGCCTACGCCCTGACCTCCCTGTTCTTCCTGCCACAGGGATACTGGGCCGTGATCAGCGTCATCGTGGTAATGCAAGCCAATCTGGGCGGCTCATTGCGGGCGGGCGTCAACCGCATCATCGGCACGGCCGTGGGCGCGACCATGGGCTTGGTCTGCCTGTTCACCCTGGGCTCGGGGAGCGTGGCCCTGGGCGTCGGGGTCGGCCTGACTATCCTGGTCTGCGCCTACTTCACCCACCTCCACGAATCCTTCCGCATGGCCGGGCTGACGGCGTCCATCATCATCCTGCTGGGAGGACAATCCGACTCGTACCTGCACGTCGCCCTGATGCGTTTCCTGGAGATCAACCTGGGCGTGGCCGTAGCCCTGGCCTATTCCCTTTTGATCTGGCCGTCGCGTGCGGGCCGTCAGCTCAAGGAGGGTGTGGTCCGCGCCCTGGTCGACGAGGCGGCCTTTTTCACCATTCTGTTCGCCTGCCGCATCCCCCCGCTTTGCAGCAACCAGGACGAAAACACCGCCCGAGCCCGGCTGCAGGCCACCCGGACCAAAAACAGCGCGCTTCTGGAAGAGGCCAAGCAGGAACCCTCCGGATTCTCCCCGGGGGAGCACATCACAGTGTCGCTCTACAATTTCACCGAGCGCCTGGCCGAGCATCTCCTATCCATGGAGCACGCTGTGCACCACCACGAGCTGGAATCCCTGCACGGGCTGGTGGGCACCGAGATGGACCTGCTGGCCCGGACCACCATCGCCGCCATGACCCGCCTGGCCCACGCCATCAGCCAAGACGAGGCCCCCAGCCCCATGGACGACCTCAAGCGTGCCGCCGATGGCGCGGAGAAGGCCCTGGCGCGCCTGCGCAAGCAGCATGTGCTTCCTGCCTACGAGTTGGAGGCCGTCATGCGTTTCTTCAGCTATTATTACAATATGAGGGAGGTGGCTCGAGAACTCACGGCCATGCGCGATCGAGCCGCCCTGTTGAGCGGGAGTGATTGAGTATTGCGTCCGCATTCGCTGCGCCATGCCAAACGATCGATCCCGGAACGACGGCCGGGAGAACAAGACATGTCTTTCCGTCTGGTGGGCACGTTCGGGGGTGGGGTCCCCCTTCGGGTTTGCCAAGGCTTCCGCCGCATGGCACTGATGATCGTCACCGTGCTCCTCACTGAATGCGCGGAATCGACTGATGGAGGTCAGACATGTCCGGGCGTTTCCTCGCCGTACTTCTCGTAACCTGTGCCGTTTGCGCGTCCCAGGCATTCCCGCTCCCAGCCCTCGCTCAGGACCGCCCCTCCGGCAACGTGACCATGGAACTTGGTCAGGGCGGATTCATCGTCAGCGCCAGCGGCGGGCGGGGCACACTCCATTTCAAGGGTCGCCGGTATTCGTTCAAACTGGGCAGCCTGGGCGTCGGAGGCTTCGGAGTCACCAAAACCAAGGCCGTCGGCGAGGTGTACAACCTCAAGCGGATCGAGGACTTTCCCGGTGGGTATTTCCAGGCCCGGGCCGGATACGCCGCCGTGACGGGGAAAGGGGTCCAATGGCTGGAGAATTCCAACGGGGTCGTACTGAAACTGCACACCACCTCCAAGGGGCTGGCCTTAAATCTCGGAGCTGACGGACTGATGATCGAAATGGCCACGGCCGCCAGGAAATAATTGGACGCCTACCGGCAGGACACCGACCCGCAGCCAGGCCGTTGGCATTGGCCTTCTCCAGGATCAGATACCGCCGCAATCCTCGTCAATGAGCACGGCCACGGCCCTGACCGGCGCACCGTCCCCGACGATGGACAACGGCAACCCCACGAAGAGGAATTCTCTACCACGGGGCAAATCGCCCGTGTTGACCAGATTCTCAAAGCTTACGATGCCCGCCCGGCACAGGGTTCGCTCCACGTCCTCGTCCAAGGGGAACCGGGCGTCCTGGGCCACGAAGGGGGGGCTTGCGGCCAGCACCCTGGGCAATTCGCGGGCGTCCAGGGGCGCATCGGCGTAAATCAGGCCAAGCCCAGGCGGAATAGGGACGGCTCGCGGCGCGTCTGAGTCTTGCTCATCGGAGCGATCAGGGGGCTGTACCACGGCCCGGACCACGAGGTGCGTGAGCGGCAGTTCCTCCAGACGACAGCCGTCGTCGGCCATATGCCAGGGGGCGTTGACGTGGGTGCCCGCGTGGCTGCCCAGGCTAAGCTCGTGCAGCCGGAATCCGTGTTCCGCAAGGTCCCGGACCAAGCGCACGCTCACGGCCGGGTCGCCGGGATGGACCGGCATGCCGTCGCGCAAGGGAAGGGTCAGATCGATAAGCTTCATAGGAGAGCCCACACAGTTTCGACTACACGCCACAGCCTACCCCGGCACGCCGTCCGGCCACGGACCGGTCGCGCAGGCACCTGGACATTCTGATGGGCTATCGTGATTGCTCCCGGCTGTCAAAAGGCGTACAGGCAGCCCGACGGCAAATTCTCATGACCCAAAACATATCGGAAAACCCTTTCGCGGCTAGACCCTGGGCCTGCCTGTGCGTGTCGGCCACCGGCACGTTCATGGCCACCCTCGACGGCGGCATTGTCAACGTGGCCCTGCCCACCATAGCTGCGCGTTTCCATACCGACCTGCCCGTGGCCCAGTGGGTGCTCACCGTCTACCTGCTGACCATCGCCTGCCTGCTGCCCGCTTTCGGGCGAATCGGCGACATGAGCGGGCGTAAGTCGAAATATTTCCGCGGCTTTCTGATCTTCACCCTGTCATCGGCCCTGTGCGGGGCCGCGCCGGGCCTGTGGTGGCTCATCCTGGGCCGGGCAGCCCAAGCGGTGGGAGCGGCCCTGCTCATGGCCAACGGCCCGGCCATCGTGATGATGAGCTTTCCCGGCTCCAAGCGGGGACGGGCCCTGGGCATGATCGGCATGGTGGTGTCCCTGGGCTCGCTGGCTGGGCCGTCGCTCGGGGGGCTTCTTGTGGGTGCCCTGGGCTGGCAGTCTATTTTCTACGTCAACGTGCCCATCGGCATCCTGGGCATGATCCTGGTGCATCGCGTGCTGCCCGACGACCGCCGGACCAGCACCGCCACCTTCGACTACACCGGCTCGGCGCTCTACGCCGTGGGCATCGTGTTCCTGCTGATCTCCATCGTCCATGGCGGGAGCTGGGGCTGGGCCTCGCCGGTGACTCTTTGCTGTGAAATGGCGGCCGTGACGGCGCTGACGCTCTTCGTGCGCCGCCAGCGCGTGGTCGAGCACCCGCTGGTGGACCTGTCGCTCTTTCGCATCCGGGCCCTGACGCTCGGCAATCTGGCCTCGTTTCTGGCTTTCATGGCCCTCCTGGCCAACGCGATCATGCTGCCCTTCTTCCTGACGCGGGTGGCCGGACTTTCCCCCCAGCGGGCCGGGCTTGTTCTGGCAGTGCTGCCATTGGTGATGGCCTTCGTAGCCCCGGTAAGCGGTTTCGTCTCCGAAAAGATCAGCCACGCCCTGATGACCGGGCTGGGCATGGCCATCGTGTCAGCCGGGCTCTACTCCCAGACGCTGCTCACCGCCTCGTCCAGCATGTGGCGCATGGCCCTGGGCCAGGCGGCCCTGGGCCTGGGCTACGGCATATTCATCGCGCCCAACAACAACGCCGTGCTTGGCAGCGCCCCCCGGTCCAAGAGCGGCGTGGCCGGGGCCATCATGGCCCTGGTGCGCAACCTGGGGATGGTCAGCGGCATAGCCGTGTCCAGCGCCGTCTATGAGGCATTCCATGACCGGGCCATAGCCCGGGGCCTCAGTGAAATCGCCTCCTTCACAGCCGGATTCGACGCAGCCGTGACCTTCGCGGCCGTGCTGGCCCTGGGCGGGGTGCTTCTGGCCGGACTTCGCGCCGTCCCCGACCGCGCTTCCCATACTGATTGATGTTTTATTCCGGGCCTTTTTGCCGTAGATTTCCCCGCGTACACTAATGGGAGACGCTTGATGAGCCAGGACGACTCCACCGCACGGATCGAAAGCTACCTCGCTACCCTGCGCCGCCTCAAGGAGACCTCCTCCCGGCGAGAAATGGTCGAGCGCGAAATTCTTCTGGCCGTACTCATCGCCAACCGGGAAAGGCTCGCCGAGTGGCCCATTCATGAGGCGGATCAGCAGCACCTGGTAGCCACCATCTCCACCCGCTCCGAACCGCTGCCGGCGCACGTGCACTACCGCGAGTGGATGTCCCAGTTCCTGGTCGCCCTCAACCAGTACGAAGTGACCCTGCGCACCGGGGCCTCAGACCAAACCGCCGCCCTGCTGGACCAGTTGCTCAACCAGGAGACCCTCCTGGTCAAATGCCTGCAGGGCTACATCTTCCTCACCGGAGTCGTCCGCGACGAATTCAACGACGTGATCCTCGTGCGCTTCGGCGAGAGTGCCCTGACCGACATCGACGAACTGACCCACTCCGGATTCTCCGACGACCACTACTGGAAGGCACTGCTGGAGCGCTTCGTGTTCGGGTTCATGGACAAAGCCTTCGCAGAGATGCTCACTGGGGAAAAGTTCCGGCTGGGCCGCGAAGGGGTCTTCGTGGCCGTGCGCTTTCCCCTGGACGCGGTGCTGGCCCAAATGCCCGGCACGGACAAGCAGATCGAAAAGACCAGGCTCCAGGCTGCGTTTGACACCGCCATGGAGGCTCCCTCGGCCATCAAGGCGGCCACGGCCCTGTCCTCTCTCCTCTCCGGACTCGGAAAGCCCATGCTCCCTCCCAAGGCCGCAAAACACGATTTCGACCTTCTAGCCAGGGTGGCGGCCCTGGACCCCTTGTCGGGTAAGTACGCGGATGTCTTCGTGGACGGAACGCCCCTGGACGATCCCTCTGTTCCCGGAGGTCAAAACGCCGACAACCCTGAGCGAGCGGTCCAGCGCATCGAGGCCAGGAAGGAATTCCTCAAAAACCAGATGTTGGCCATGGCCGCCGGGGCCGGCTTGGCCATGGGCATCCTGCGCGAAGACCTGGGCAAAGCCCTCCAAGGCTTCACCGCCCGGGAGCAGGAGAACCTCCTGGCCGTGGCAGGAACCTTCGAACCGGCCGCCCTGGCCCAAGCCCACACGCTCATGCTGGAATACGCTTTATGCCGCCTTCTCGCAGACAAGATTCAGGACGAAGGAGGCAAGGTGCAGGTAAAATGCCTGAAGCAGCGGCGAGCCGCGCGCCGGGACGTGGAAGCCCAGGCGGCCAACGGTTTCAACCGCATTCGCCAAAAGCTCTTCTTCGACGAAGACCCGGCCTCCCCGGACTGGCTCTTCTTCAAGGCCAAATCCGGCCAGGAACTGAGCGAAGCCATGAACTATTCCAACATCGGCCCACAGCTGTCCCAGGTCCTGACCGTCCTCTGGACCAAGCGGGAGTTCAAGACCGAGGTCCTGGCCCTGGTGAACCTGCAACTGGTGGCCAAGGCCACCCAGAATACCCAGGCCAAGCTGACCGAAATCCTCATCAAACTGGGCGTCGTCAAGACCGGGCAGGCCTAACCTCTAGGGTTTGAGAGCCTGCCCTCCCTGGCGTAGGAATTTGAGCACGTCGATGCCTACGTAGTCCTCCGGCTTGGGGGCGGACGCCCCGGCCGGCGCCATGACGGGCGCTTCATGGGGGGGCAACAGGCTGGCCAGAGCCTGGGAGTCCAGTTCAGCCTCACGCAGGATTACGGGCAGGGTGGCGTCCACGGGCAGGTAGTAAAAGGACAACTTGCTCTCCCCAGCCTGGCCGGCGGACAGCTTCACCCGAACCGGACCGGCCTTCCAGCGCACTACGCCCCCGTCGGATTTCTTGCCCGGCCCGTAGAGTTTGTCCATCTCGGCCATGAGGCCGTCCCGGGATGAAGCATCCTTCATGAGCAGGTGCGCGGCATAGAGCCTGCCTCCGACCTGGCCGTAGTACACCGTAGGTTTGCCGTAACCTTTCATCTCATAGCGTTCACGCAGGTTCACGAAATACTCGATGCCCTGATCCGACCTCAGCTTCATGAAACCCGGGAGACGACTCACGTCCGCGCCCCAGGAAACGGAGCCGAACCCCTCGGCTATGCCGGCCGGATGAGCCGCGAAACATGGTCCGGCCAACACGGCCGAGACGGCACACAGCATCAATATGCGCAACAGTGCGGCCACAATCGCCTCCTTCCCACAGTTTGGGACCAGGATAGCCGCGCTGCGGCTTTCTGGCAAGCCTGGTCCGCAAGATCCGCGACAGCCTGTCCGAGCTTGACGCCCGGGGGCGAGACGGGCATCAGGTTTCCGCGAGGACAAGTCCTCTCGACAGCACATTTTTCTCTCTTCATCCTCTCTGGAGCGACCATGCCCGACGATCTTTCACTCGTTCTCGACAGCCCCGACGATTCCGTCCTGCCCCTGCACTTCAGACGCGCTGACGGCCCCTACGTCAAGCCTGGATCGCCTGTCCCAACCCGGGCTGGCCTGAACCGGGTACGCGCCTCGGGCAGCCACCAGTTTTCCGAGGACGAGCTGGCTAAGCTTGCCCAGTCGCTGCCGTCCGGGACCACCGTCGTGGATCTCAGGCAGGAGTCACACGGCTTCGTCAACGGCATCGCGGTAAGCTGGTATGCGCCCAAGGATTTCGCCAACATCGGCCAGGCCCTGCCCGTGATCGAGGCCGACGAAGCCCGGCGGCTCAAGGACCTCAGGAACGCCGGGAAGGCCACGATACTCAAGATCATGGCCAAGGACGACCAGGGCCGCATCAGCGCTTCGGAGCCCTTCCGGGTGAGCGTCGAATCCGTGAACACGGAGGCCGGCCTGATCCGATCCAAGGGCCTGATCTACGACCGGATTCCCGTCCTGGACCACGCCGCGCCCGCGGACGCGGACGTGGACCATTTCCTGGACATCTGGAGGAGGACTCACCCGAACGGCTGGCTGCACTTCCACTGCCACGCCGGCGAGGGCCGCACCACAGCGTTCCTAGCCATGGCCGACATGCTGGTGAACGCCAGGGAGGTGGGATTCGAGGATATCGTGAAGCGCCAGGGGATGCTCGGCGGACTCAACCTGCTCGAGATCACTCCCGGCTGGAAAGCGGCCTACGCCTTAGAAAGACGGGAATTCCTGCGGCGATTCCACGCCTACGCCTACGCCAATCCGGACGGCCGACCCCTTACATGGTCGGAATGGATCAAATCCGCCCGAGCCGTTTCCTGATACAGACAAGAACACGCCGTTCTCACGGGATCACTCAAATTTTTATGAAAATGCTTTTCATAATCGAAAAGGTACCGCGGTGCTTTTTTTGCAATCGTGCCGCCAGTGAAAATGCAATCGAAATGCCGACTATGATCAGGAAGAATGGAAAAACGAAATCAGCCGGCGTACAACCCTGCCAGTCCGATTGGCGGAGCGGGTGGTAAACGTAGGAGTAACTGCCTGGATTATTAACCAAAACCATCATGGCGATGGCAAGGCCGCGAAAAGCGTCCATCGCCAGGTTGCGACGTTGACTTGGCATATGGGATTCTGTTCTTCACTCCATTAAAACGCAGGGACACCCTTCCCGCAACAGCCGATATCCGCGACGCTTCGTTGGCCGGGCAGAGTGCCCGACCGCCGGCTATCCTGAGCGGTCGGTACGTCAGGGTACTAGAACTTGTACCTCAAACCGACGGCCACCTTGTATGCGTCGCCACCGCGCGTGGCATTGGCGAAACGATGACCCCAGACAGAGGTTTGAAAATCGCCGTGGGACCAACCGGTCTCCGCGATAGCGGCCAGATTTTCATAGATGTCGTAGGTCGTATCGAAGTTGACCGCCAACACGGATTCCCGGGTGGTCAGGTCGCGGCCGATCTGGACATAGTTGCCCGTCCCGGCCAACAGGTTGGCGCTACGCAGGGCCGCGGGGCTGTTGGTGCCTTTGGCGTAGCTGAACACCACCCTGTGAGTCAGGTCCTTGATGAAGGACATCTTATCCAGGCCGGCCACCGCGCCCAGGCTTCCCACGGGGTTGACGCCCATGAACCCGAAGTTGAATTCCTGGCTGGCGTTGAACAGAAACGAATTGGTCGGTCCCCAATAATCGACCACGCAAGGCAGGCGCTCGGAACCGTTGCGGATCGAACCATCCTCTCCGGTGGAGTACCAGAAGGTCACCTGGGGAGTCAGCAAGTCCAGGCCGGTGTACTCGGCGGCCATGTCGAAAAACAGGCCGCTTCGCTTATCGTAGGAGTGGTCACCCTCGTTTCCGGCGCCGTAAATGACGTCCCCGTAAAACTTGAAGGGATCGAGAGCGGTCACGACGACAGTGGTTCCCACCCACCAGGTGACGTTCTCGGCATTGCGCGCGGATGAAGGCGTGACGAAGCCGGCGGCGGATGACAGGTTGGCTGCCAGGGTCTCGTTGCTGTTGGGGCCGTCGCCCACCGTCGTGCCGGCGTAGTCCGCGTTGCGTCCGGCCACGGCGATCATGCCCCAAGGGGTGGCGTTGAAACCATCCAGGGTGATGGGCAGGGTCAGGAAGTAGCCGTCAAGATTAGCGGCAGCCTGGGTGGTGGTGGGGGCGAACCCGCTCTTGTCGGAATCGAGCAACCGCACGACACCGCCGACTACTTTGAGGGCGTCGACCACCGGAATTTCCACCACCGCCCCAGCCACGGTGGTACCGCCCAGGACCGGGTTGGCCCCCATCCAGTCGGCGGAAAACGGCAGGTCGAAGTCCTGGTAGCCCACCGTGAACTGCACGTCGCTTCCCGGCCACTTGAACTGCAGATAGGCGTTGTAGACCTCGAGGCAAACTGCCGGATTGTCCACAGTGAACGTGCCAGAACCCCAGGGGCTTTCGCCAGGGCTGTCATCCACCCGGATGGCCAGGCGAAACTTCAGGTTTTCATTGACCGCGAAGTCCGTTTTCAGGCGGAAGCGCTCCCAGATGGTAGCGGCGTCATAGGTCTTGGTGCCGTTGAAGTTCCAACCCGTGTATTGGTACTTGGACCAGAAATTGCCGTAGATGCGGGCGTCTGCGCTCATGGATACCTGGGTGTCGGCATGTGCGCTTGCCGCCCCAATCATCAGAGTGGCCAGGACGGCCAGGCACAGAAGGCGTTTCATACTCCCTTCCCCCCAGCATTTCTTTGTTGCACACCGCATCGGGCAAGGAGGCAAGCCAGTGAGCGCGCGAGCTCAGGCGCGCATTACCAGGCAACTACATGAAATTATAAAACAAACATTTTATACTGGCGTACAAATATGATCTACAGATATACCGTAGACCACGAACAAAATATTTTCCACAATGTTCATCGTATAATCACAAATTGTTTTCAAGGACCTTGATACGATTATCATACTTATCGCCATTTCTACAACGCGATCTTGTTCAATCATGAAGTTGACGTAGAACCTCAATATATTCGTCACAAGCTCGGAAATCTCGGATTCCAAATCAGAGAAGTGTTCAAAACCCTCACCGGAATGTTCCGTATACAGCTTGATCGCGTCGTCATACATTTTTTGCGTCAAACTGACGAGTCTGTCCAAGGGCGGGCATGGCGGCAAGGCGGTCTGCCTCTCGGCCATGGACAGAACATGGTCGGCGATGCTCAGGGCCTGGTCGCCGATATGCTCCAAGAGGATGACCACCCGCGTGCTGGTCATGGAAAACCGCAGATCGGAGGCCACCGGCTGCTCAAGGGCCTGGAAACGGATTATCTCCTGATCGATTTCCTTGAGCATGGCGTTGATCGCCGCGTCGCCCTCGATGACGCGGCGGGCCTGATCCGGATCACCTTTCTCCAAAGCCGATACTGTGTTCGCGATGGCGTCCCGAACAAGATAGGCCATCTTCAAGACGTTCAGCTTGATGGTGTCGATTTTCTTTTCAAGTTGCATGCTCATGGCAATTCTCCTGGCTCATGCTTCATACGGCTAGATGCCGAGTGGGGCAACACCCCGAAGGAAACGGGAAATATCGCCCGGACCTGGCCGCCCATAACACTGTTACGCGCCAACTCCTTGGACGCCTGTCGGCTTGACCGGTGCGAGGGGCGTATTCCCTGGCAGGCGATCCGTCCGTACCGAGGCCGGGCTACGGGACCATCGGGGAGACAACGCGTCGGCATGACCGGCTTCCCCATCAAAAGTATACCATTTTTCAGCGGCAAGCAGCTTCGCAAGCCGTGAATGAGAGAAGAAAGCTGTCCTCATGTCTCACCTCCATGTCTTCCACCATGCATGGCGAACTGATCTGAAGGTGGAGGACATGGGCGGGAGTCTACACCATCAGGCCAAAACGATCGTTGGCGGGATGTCCGTTTTATGTTGAGTATCGCGGCAACGAATCTCACAAATAGCGTCCATGCCTCCTCCTCGATCCAATTCAATCATCTTGCCCGGGCGTGTCCTTCGGCAGAGTCTAGCATCGTCCGCCGGCAACGTCCTTCAAACGTCGCCGGCGGACGAACCAGGTTGGAAACACCCGGATTCAGGTTATCCCAAAAGTCCGGCTATCCCTTGAAATAATCCAGGACGCCGGCCATATCGATGAACCTGTAAGCCAGCATGCCCACCATGACGAGCAGGTAACCGCGCAGGCTCATCAGAGCCAGGCGCACGCCCGGGGTCATCTTCATGGGTCCCAGCTTGGCGATGTCGACCTTTTCCTCGTGCTGGTCGTAAATGGGATGGATGACCACATAGTGGTTCTTGGCAACGAAACCGCCTTCGAGAACATCGGTCATGGCTTTCATGATACATTCCTCCAATTAGGCTGAGGTGGTCGGAAAAAGATTCGGGAGCAGAACCTGGGCGGCCAGCAGAAGAGACAGAGCGAACAGCACGGCGATGATCGTCCAGTTCAACCAGTTGTTCCACGGTTTGTTGACGTAATCGCCCATGAGCTCCTTGTCGTTGAGCAGCAGCTGCAGGAAGATGATGGCTGCGGGCAGTATGATGCCGGCCAGGACCTGGACGCTCACAATGATGAGCTGCAACGGCGCGTTCGGGATGAGCACTATGGCCGCGGCGGCGGAGATGCACAGGAAGTACACGCAGTAGAAGCCGGGAGCCTCCTTGAACTTCTTGTGCAGGCTGTGCGGCCAGCCCTTGACCTCCCCGTAGGCCCAGGCGCTGGACAGGGAGACCGCCGTGGTGCCCAACATGGCCGCGTTGATCATCAGCAGCAGGATGCCGTAGCGGACCGCCGGCCCGGAGAATCCGGCCATGTCAGTGGCCATCTGGGCGGGATCGGTGAAGGTGATCCCGTGCTCCAGGGCGTAGTTGCCGGCGAGCATCATGCAGGCGGCCACCACGATGGTGAAGACGGCGCCGATGAAGGTGTCCAGCCGTCCCCACTTGAGGTCCGAGAAGCGAAGACGCTTGTCCGCGATGCAGCTCTGCTGGAAGAAGAGCTGCCAGGGGGCGATGGTGGTGCCGATGATGGCGATGACCAGGAACACCCAGTCGGCGCTGAAGCCGCCCTCGGGAGCGCTGGGCATGAGGGTATGCCGGACGACTTCCCCGGCCGGCGGGCTCATGTGAATGGCGAGGAAAACCCAGGCGATGTCCATCAGGCAGAGGATGACCACGATCCTCTCCCAGCGCAGGTAGCTGCCGCTCATAACGATGGCCATGAGCCCCACCGCCGCCATGGGCACGCCCAGGTACGGGGAGACTCCGAGCTTGTCCACGGCCAGGGAGATGGCCGCGAACTCGGTGACCAGGGTGAGGAAGTTGACCAGCTGCAGGTCGAACAGGGAGAAGCGTCCCCACCATTTGCCGAAACGCTGGTAGATCATGGCCGCGTGCCCCTGGCCCGTGGCTATGCCCAGGCGCACGACCATCTCCTGGATGAAGTAGGTGATCGGCAGCAGGATGAACACCAGCCACAGGAGGTTCAGGCCGTACTGGGCTCCCCCCTGGACGTAGGTGGACACCGCTCCGGCGTCGTTGTCGGCTTCCATGACGATCAAACCCGGGCCGAAGACCATGAGGAAGGTGATCAGTTCACGCATCCACTTGCCTTTGACCACAAAAGCCTTGTCCGGGCGGCCCACGGCCACGCCCTCGGCGAGAGCTCCGGCGAGAATTTCCTTGGACATAGGACTCTCCTCCATGTGCGAGAGGGTTCCGTCCAACCCGTACGGGTCGGAACAGGTACACATTGAGAAGGAGGAAGGGGGATCCGTGCCGAAAAGCCTCGGCACAGGAAGAAGACCGCCTTCACCCTCCGCATTCACCAGCCTTAAGCATGTGAACGCGGCGTTGGGTGAGAGGCGAATGATCGGGAATCTATCGTCTCAAGGGCGCTGCTTTCACATGCGTTGTTTTCGCCCCGCCGCTACTGGGGGGCTGATCGTCGTGTCTGTCCATGCTCCCTTGCCTGTTTGAGGTTGACCGACGGGGAAAAACAAAAAACCCTTTTCCCCATCAGCGGGAAAAGGGCCTGAAGCTCTCGCTCCTTCGAGCAGCCAGCCACCAAGCGCGTCAAAGCACGTATGCGGCCGCCCGAGGTCCTGTCTCCCCACTGGTTCAAGCTTCAGCACCGCGCACCGTGAGAGGCATTGCCTCAGCCACATTGAGTAAACCCTTAATCCGGGAGTACCTGTTCTACCCAACCGGCATCTTTGGATGTCGACTGGGCAGTGGCCTGTTTGTCGCGCGGGAGCCTCGCCTACCGAGGATGTCTCCACGACCGGGGGACTAGTCCGCCAGCCGTTGACCGAGCATTTAGGCTCGCTTTTGGAGCCTGTCAACCCTTGATTCGATTCCGTGATTTTTTCGCCGCAGTGAACGTCCACCCGCTCGTTTTCTGATCGCCGCGCGAAATCCCGCAGGGTGTTCAGCCGACGTTCCTGTCGCCGAGCATGGACAGAGCCGAGTCCTTTTCGTCGGCCAGCCTGGTGGACACCGCCACCCGCAGTCGGCCGTGCCCGGCGAACTGTGCCATGCGCTGGGCGTAGACCTCCTCGATGAGTGCCTTGTCGGAGTTGGCCTGCCCCTTGGCCTGGAGTTTGTCCAGGGACTGGGTGAAGATGTCCGCCGCACCATTGGGACCGTGCTGCACAGCCGTGCTCCAGAGCACCTCGCGCACAGCCTGAGAGCGCTTGGAGAGGTCCTCCCCGGTGGAGAGGGTAATGGACCTGAGAGCCGGCTGGTAGTGGGTCTCCCGGATGAAATCCTGCTGCAGAGCCTCGAAGCGGTTGGGGTTCGCGGCCGCGATGCTCTTCCACTCGCTGGCCATGGCACCGTGACGGCCGCCCGTGTTGGCCGGACCTGCCGAGGCCAGTTGCGAGGCTATGTCCGGGGCCTTGTCCTTGAGGTAGTCCAGGAAGCGACGCATGGTGCCCACCCCGGAGGCGATCTGGTACAGGCCGTAGGACGTCCCTCCCCGGCCGTCGTAGCCGATGGCGTCGATGGCGCCCCGGGATTCGTAGGCCGCCGAGAGCACACCCATCCTGTCCGTGCGGGCATACCTGGAGTCGTCCTTGGCCGCGACCGCCTGGCGCTTGGCCGCCAAAAACTTCGACTCCGCCGCCGCCGCCGCATGCAGCAGATCCTCCTCCTGCTTGGTGAACCCGGCAGGCAGGCCGCCCTTGCCCCCCGCCCCGGGGAGATGGCCCAGGTCCTCGGGGTGGCGGGAGTTCGGATCGACGCTCCCCCTGATTTCGTTGGAGGTTATCCGCGACGTCACCCCCTCTCGGGGAGACGGCGACGTTTTGACGTCCAGGGCGTCGTCTGGCCCCCTGGACGGTAGGCCAGCCAGGACGTTGCTCTGCCCCCTGGCCGCGGGCACCGTCAGGGAGGAATCTAGCCCATTGGGCGCGAGGCCGGGCAAGATGCCGTTTTGCCCATTTGCCGCGAGGCCTGTCAGAAAGCCGTCCCGCTCCTTGGACGCAAGGCCGGCCAGAAAGCCCTCCGGCCCCTTGGCCTGGATGCCGGTCAGGAAGGATATCGGGTCCTTGCCCTTGCCGTTCAGCACGCCCTGGCTTACACCAAGCTGGCTGGTGAGCATGGTCTTGAACGCGCCCGGGTCCTGAGCCAGCTTAGACGGCCCCAGCCTTGCCAGTTCCGGCTGGGCCATCAGGGATGCGGCGATGTTTTGCGGCGTCATTCCCATGACGGAAACCTCTTTTTCCACGAGTCTGCCCCATGGGTCAGCAATCCGCGTGCCAGTCGTCCCACGCCTTTTTCCAGAACCGGGCCTGCCGGTATTTCCCCTGCCACCAGGGGGCCGAACCGGATACCTTCAACTGCCTCTTCTGCTACTGCCCGCTTTACTTCCTGGACGACTGCGGTGGCGACTTCCGGATGACGCGAGGTATCAAGGATTGCAGTGCCTGCCTCAAACCGCACCAACCCGGAGGCTATGATCGCACCGTCGGTCGTCTCAAGACGGAGCTTGACGCCAGGCGCGTCTCCGACGACGAGAGCTAGCTGCTTCCCGGCCGGTCAGGGGCGCATTCACCCGCGGAGCCGGGCGCAGGCATCCACATCCAGGAGGCTTTCCATGGCGTCTTATGACTACGACCTGGGGGTCGTCGGCGGCGGGGCGGCCGGGCTGACCGCCGCCGCCGGTGGAGCGCGCCTGGGAGCCAAGGTTCTCCTGGTGGAGAAAGAGCCGGTCCTGGGCGGGGACTGTCTGCATTTCGGCTGCGTGCCCTCCAAGACCCTCATTGCCACAGCCAAGCTGCGCCACCGCATGGCCAGGGCCGAACGCTGGGGCCTCCCTCCCCTGGAGCTGCCCCCCGTCGATTACCGCCAGGTCGCGGCGCGCATCCGCCGGGTCATCGCGCACATCCAGAGCCACGATTCTCCGGAGCGTTTCTGTTCGCTCGGGGTCAACGTGGCGTTTGGCCAGCCGGAATTCGTCAGCGAACACGAGGTGAGCCTTGCGGGTAAGACCGTCGCGGTGGAGCGCTGGATCATCGCCACCGGCTCCTCACCGGCAGTCCCGGACATCCCAGGCCTGGCCCAGACGCCGCACCTGACCAACAGAACCCTTTTCTCCCTGGAGGAACTGCCCGAATCGCTTCTGGTGCTCGGCGGGGGGGCCATCGCCGTGGAGATGGCCCAGGCTTTCGCGCGCCTGGGCAGCCGGGTGACCATGATCCAACGCTCCGCCCAGTTGCTCTCAGGTGAGGACCCAGACCTGGCGCTTCTGGTACGGGAACGCCTGGAGGCCGAGGGGGTCACGGTGCTGGCCGGGGTCAAGGCGCGCTTCGCCAGCGTGTCCTCGGGCCTCAGACACGTGGGTTACACGGACACCTCGGGCGTCGAAGGCGTGGCCTCGGCCAAGGCCCTGCTGGTAGCCATGGGGCGGCGTCCCAACGTGTCCGGGCTCAAGCTTGAAAACGCCGGTGTGGCCTACACGGAGAAGGGCATCCCCACCGACCCGCGTCTGCGCACCACGGCTTCAAACATCTACGCCGCAGGGGACGTGCTGGGTAAATGGCAGTTCACCCACGCCGCTGGGTACGAGGGCGGCGTGGCCCTGACCAACGCCGTTGCCCGTCTGCCCCGCAAGGCCGACTACACCTTCATGCCCCAGGTGACATACTGCGACCCGGAATTGGCCGGTGTGGGCCTTGGCGAAACGTCGGCCGCCAAGGCCGGGGTGGCCGTCAACGTTCACGTCCAGCGTTTCGAGGACAACGACCGGGCTCAAGCCGACGGCACGCCCCAGGGGCTCGTCAAGATGCTGGTGGACCGGCACGACAAGGTGGTGGGCGTGCGTATTCTGGGCCCCCGGGCCGGGGACCTTCTGTGCGAGTGGATCACAGCCCTATCCGGCGGCGTGAAGCTTTCGACCCTGGCCCAGGCCGTGCACCCCTACCCGACGCTGGGCGAGATCAACAAGCGCGTGGCCGGGGAGTTCCTGGCCCCCAGGATATTCGATGGGGTGGCTCCAAAGATCCTCAAAGCGGTCTTCGGCCTCAAGGGCAGGGCCTGCGGCTAGTCCCGCTCCAAAGGTTGGTCCGGGAGGTCGTGCCGCCTTTTGCTTCCCGGAAAAAAAGCTGATACGGCACGCCTCGTGAACATTGTCGACTTGTCCCTGCTCATCATCTGGGGCTTCTTCTTTTTCCGGGGATACTACCGGGGCCTGGTCAAGGAGGCCGCCTCCATCCTGGCCCTGGTGCTGGGCTTCAAGCTGGCCGTGGCCTATTCTCCTCAGGTCTCGCCGCACCTGACGCCTCTGGTGTCCAACCCGGCCTTTGCCGCCCCGGCGGCCTTCATCATCATCTTCGTGGGGGTGATGGTCGCCTGCTCCTTCGTGGTCACCGGCCTCACGGCGCTCATGAAGCTCACCCTTATCGACTGGGCCAACAAATTTTTCGGTGGCTTCTTCGGACTGGCCAAGGGCATCCTGATCACTGCCGTGGTCCTCTGGATATGGCTTGTGCTCCTGCCCAAGCCGGAATTCATGGAATCCTCGCGGCTGGTGCCTGTGCTTGAAAAGGTGGACGGCTACATTTCCCAGTACATCCCGCCAGACTGGAAGCAGAAGCTGAAAAGCCTGACCCCGCCTCCGATCGCCCCCCAGAAGAAGGTCGTCCAGGAGCCGCCACCACCAAAACCCCAGATGGCTCCGACCGCCCCGGCCGTGCACAAGAAAACGAGCACGACCAAGGAACATGGGATCAAATATAGCCACATGATCCGGCCTGATCCGGCCTGATCAAGCTTTACGCGTCCTGTGCGAGCCTGAGGTGGGCTGGAGCGGTCTGAGCCAGTCAGACAGAACGGCAACATCGAGCCGCGATCCGTCCTGTATCGGTCGGATGTCGGCCCGCGAGGAGAGACCCATGTCCGACACGACCGGTGAATCCCTGGCCAAACTGCGCAGGGTCGTCGCCACCCTCCTGGGACCGGGCGGCTGCCCCTGGGACCAGAAACAGACCCCGGAATCCCTCTGCGACTACGTCATCGAGGAAGCCTTCGAACTGGTGGAGGCCGTCCGAGCTAACGACGCCAAGGGGGCCATGGAGGAGACGGGCGACGTCCTGTTTCTCCTGTGTTTCGTGGGCGCGCTCTACGAGAGAAAAGAAGCCTTCACTCTGGGCCAGGCCATCGACTCGGCCACGGCCAAGATGATCCGCCGTCACCCCCACGTCTTCGAGGGGGCCACCGTGGAGAACCAGGAAGAGCTGCTGAAAAACTGGGAGCGTATCAAGCGCTCCGAAAAGAACGACGTGGAAGGCATCTTCGACTCCCTGCCCAAGGGCCTGCCGTCGCTGCTCAAGGCCTACCGCCTGAACGCCAAGGCGGCCCGGCACCACTTCACCTGGGTAGACGACCAGGCCCAGCGGGCGCAACTGGCCCGGGAATGGGCCGAGCTCCAGGAGGCAGTGGCTTCCGGGAACCAGGGCCGGGTGGAGTCCGAGTTCGGAGACTATCTGTTCAGCCTGGTGGAGTACGGCCGCAGGCTGGGGGTGAAGTCCAACGCGGCCTTGGAGGGGGCCAACGCCAAATTCCTGGCCCGGTTTGTCGGGATGGAGGAACTGGCCCGGCGCCGGGGCCTGGACACCGCGGTGTTCAGCCTTACTGATTGGGACAGGCTCTGGGACGAGGTGAAGGCCGGGGAATAACCTCCCGGACCTCCACTCCACGAGGGCCTGGCTCCAATTATTGGATCTGACCCGTTATGATGACGTTCCAATGTTCGGGCGGGATAGGCATGCACAGGGTGCGCCCGTCGAGCTGTGCGCACATGATCAATTCCCCGCCGGACTCGTTCCAGTAGAGCTTCGAGACGAAGAGCCTCACGATATCCGACAACGTCATGGCCTGGGAGTTGCCGGCGCCCACGGCTTCGGCCAGGAGCCCTCGGGCAGTCCTGCCCAGAGCGGCCAGAGCCTCATGGGAGATGGATACGTCGCCGGTTTCCAGTTCGTGGAGCTTGTCGCGGTTGGTTTTCTGGTTGGCGGCCAGGGCGTCCAGAAAGTCTATGTTGCTGGCGGGCATGCAGGCCTCCTTTTTGCTTTATTTTAGCAAAAAGCGGACCATGCTAAGTACCAACTCCTCTTCCAGCATCCTCGAGATTCGCCCGGACTCGGACTGGACCTAACCAGGAATGACCATTTATTTTGTGTTTGAAAAACATACCAATGTTTTCCAAGCGTGCGGCACTGGACCAAGGAGGCTCCATGCGGGTCGACGATCTAGGCTCCCCTAAGAAACTGATCCTGGCCTGCCTGGCGGTGTTCGCCCTGCTGTATTTTTTTGGACAGCCGGGGCCCATCAAGCCGGTGGTCCTGCACGGCGTCGTGGCCGGCCTCCAGAAGCAGGACGGCGAACTTAAGGCCCTGGCAGTGGACTCCCAGGGCGAGCGCTTCGTGGTAAAGGTGTCCGGAGCAGCCCTGACCCGCTCCCCGCTCCCTGAACTGAGCCTGAACCAGGAAGTGGAGCTCAAAGTGACCGCGTTCAAGGGCCAGAAACAGGGGGTCACCTGCGAATACGTGGAGTTGGTGAAGGCTGGGCCGGTGCGCGAGGGTTCAGCGCCAGATGGGGACAAGACGTTGCCCGTCGACGATTTCAAGACCTTCCCCGGATTCAAAGGTATGTAGGCAGAAGCTGCTTGGAATGAGTCCGGGCTCGAGCCGGACCGCCTCTTTTTCCTCGTAGCCTCCCTCGTCCAGACGAACGATCTCCATCACGGCCAGGGCGCGCCCATACCATCCCGAACAGTCCTGGGCCGGTCTGAAAAGCCGGCCGTCCCGACGGAAGATGGAGCCGGCCGGGCGAGCCCGGCGCGCGTCAGACACCACGGGGTTGAGCGGATGCGGCCGGTAGGGCCCAAAGAGGGACTCGCTCCGGAAAAGGTGCAGTTCGTCCCAGGATGAACCGCCTTCGGGGCGCAGGTTGGCGAACAGCCACCAAGCCCCGTCGTGTTCGAGAAAAGTGGCGTCCGTGGCGCACACGCCTTCGAGGAGCACCCGGTCGAGCACCCAGCCGCCGGGGAAATCCGTGGCTCGGTAGAGCCTCACCTGCCCGGCCTGGGCGGTTTCCGGAACCATATACGTCAGACCCCCGTGTTCAAACACGTTGGGGTAGGACAGATGGAAGGGCTCCTCCAGCACCCGCCTGGGCCGGCCGAAGCCCCCTTGGGGCAGGGTTTCCATCACGCTGACCACTCCCTTCTTCCCGAAGGGGATCTCCTCGATGAACAGCCAGGTCCTACCGTCCCGATGAAAGAGAAAGGGATCGGCCCAGCCGGTCTTTCCCGGCGGCAGCAACGCGGTGAAGGGCTCTGTGGCGAAGCCCGGACGCAGGGGATGGCCGTCGCCCGGGCGCAGCGCCAGATGCCACTGGCGGCGGTGTAGGATGTCCCTCCAGGCCCGCATGAGTCCATGCCCAGCCAAAGCTCCCAGAAAGCGTAACCAGTGACCTATGTCCGGCGAATACGGAGGCAGGGGCTGGGCCTGCGGACAGTCCTCCCAGAAGGCTTCGCCCGCAAGCTTGTAGTGGGCCAGGACCCTGGATGGCAGCAGGGCGGTCTTGGCCAAATGCGTGCCGGCCCAGGAAAGCGGCCACGGCCCTTCCGCACAGGTGAAAGTGGAGGCGGCCAGGCGTGCGGGACTTCCTGCGCGGCGCCAGAACAGGCGGCCTTCCAGGACGCCCTGCCCCAGGCGGGCCGGATGAATGGGTTCGATCTCCAGGGCGCCCAGGGGCAACCGGGCCAGAAGGCCTGACGTCGCCCGGCACCCCGGGGGAAGAACCAACAGATCCGGCCTGGCCTCGTCCAGAGACACGCACACCTGCCCGACCCTGGCGAAGAGGTCCTTGCGGGGCCTCGCGGCCAATCGTTCCAGAGGCAGGAGGGCCCGCCACGGAAATGGGACTTCGCGTGGCGCGGCCATTGCGGCGTCCACCGCGACGCCCGCCTCACCAAGGGATTCGAGCATGAGCCCGTGCCAGCGCCGGCACCCCCCTGAGGGGACGGCCACACCCACACGGACGAGTGTCTTTGCAGGTTCCTCGCTCCTCATCCTCCCCTCCCCAACTTCTCGCATGTTCAGCGTATCCGGCCAGGGGAGCTACAGGCCTCGGCGGCAGTTGTCAAAACACCATCCATCGGGTAAGGGGCAGCGACTCGTTCACGCGACTCGCTCTGAATCCGCATACCCGCAGGACAGCATGGTTTTCAGCTCAGCTTCCTTTTTATTCTATTTCCTACCCCTGGTGCTGCTGCTCTATTTTGCAGCTGCCCCCACCCTCAAATTCCGGAATCTGGTTCTTCTGGCAGCCAGTTTCATTTTCTACGCCTGGGGCGAGGGTGTCTTCATCCTGGTCATGATCGTCTCTATCCTGGCCAACTACTTCTTCGGCCTCTGGGTGCACAAGGCCCACGAGACTTCCTCGGCCAAACTCCAGATCGGGCTGGCCATCGCCTTCAACATCACCCTGCTGGTGATCTTCAAATATGCCAACTTCGTCATCGACAACGTAAACCTGTACTTGGTCGCCCCCCTGGGCCTCTCCAAGATCGAGGTTGACAAGGTCCACCTGCCCATCGGCGTGTCCTTCTTCACCTTCCATTGCATCTCCTATTTGATGGACATCTACCGCAAGCAGACTCCTCCGAACAAATCCCTTCCCCAACTCGCACTCTATATTTCCCTGTTCCCACAGCTGGTGGCTGGCCCCATCATTCGTTACAAGGACATCGCCGGACAACTCACCAAGCGGACCACAAACGCGGAGCGCTTTTCCCATGGCGTCAACCGGTTCGTGGCAGGCTTGGGCAAAAAGGTGCTCATCGCGAACGTACTCAGCCTGCCTGCAGACAAGATCTTCGGCATCCCCTCCGACCAGCTCACCACACCGGTGGCCTGGCTGGGGGTGGCGTGCTACACTCTCCAGATATATTTCGACTTCTCCGGCTACTCCGACATGGCCATCGGCCTGGCCCACATGTTCGGGTTCAAATTCATGGAGAACTTCAACTACCCGTACATCTCCCGAAGCATCCGCGAATTCTGGCGACGCTGGCACATCTCCCTGTCCACCTGGTACAGGGACTACCTGTACATCCCGCTGGGCGGCAACCGATGCGGGAACATCCGGGTCACCTTCAACCTGGTGCTGGTGTTCTTCCTGTGCGGCCTGTGGCACGGAGCGAGCTGGAGCTTCATCATCTGGGGCCTGTACCATGGTGTTTTCCTCGGGCTTGAGCGCACCCGCCTAGGCAAATGGCTGGACAACGCCTGGCGGCCCGCTGCCCACCTGTACGCCATCATCGTGTTCACCGTCGGCTGGGTGTTCTTCAGGGCCGACACCTTGGGGCAGGCCGAAGCCTTCCTCAAGGCCATGACCGGTCTGGGAGGAGGCAGCGCCAAGGAATGGCATGTGGGACTGTTCCTCAATCCCAAGGTCGGGCTGGTGCTGGCCATCGGCGTGTTGGGTTCCTTGCCGATAATTCCCTGGATCAGGGATTGGCGTCACCGCAGGCTCGCGGGGGCTCCCAGCCTGGTCCTGGGCCCCGGCATCGACGCGCTGCTGGGCCTTGTGGTCACGCCCCTGGTCCTCTTGCTGTCGTGCATGTCCTTGGCCAGCGGAACCCACAATCCTTTCATCTACTTTCAGTTTTAAAAGATGGACAAGCCCCGGTTGCGCGGACTCTCGCTGGTTGTCTCCTCTCTGAGCACCGCTGTTTTTTTGATCGCCATCTGCATCCCTCCAACGGCGAACATCCTCAAGATTCAGCCCTACGTGCCCCTGCAGGAAACCGAGATCCAACCCATGCCCGAACTCACGACCTTCTCCACCCTGGGAGAGATCATCTACAAACTCCGCCGCAACTGGCTGGACCGGAACTTCGGGCTGCGCAAGGTGCTTGTCCGCTGGGAGGAGCTTATGGACGTGCGCATGCTCAAGTCCTCCATGCCGAGCGACCCGGTCCTGGCCGGCAAGCACGAATGGCTCTACCTTGCCCAGGAGAACCCTCAGCTCAACGTCATCTACGACTACCGGGTCATCACCCCCCTGACCAAGGCCCAGCTCGACACCTGGGTGCAGATCTTCACCGCCCGACGAGACTGGCTCGCCGAGCGGGGCATCCACTACATGATCGTGGTCGCTCCCAACAAGGCCAACGTCTATCCCGAGTTCATACCCGACCGTTTCAACCGCGTCCGGAACAAGACCAAGCTCGATCAGATGGTCAAAGCCCTCACAGAAGCCGGGGTGGATATCGTGGACCTGCGACCGGCGGTTATCGCAGCCAAGGCCAAGGGCCTCAGCTACTACCGTACAGACAGCCACTGGACTCCCTACGGAGCTTTCTATGGCTACCTGGCGGTCGCCGAGCGACTCAAGCGGTATTTTCCTGACCTGAAACCCTCGAAATTTTCCGACTACACCGTGGTCGAACGCCCCGGGCTTCTGGGCGGCCTGTCCTACATGATCGGCATGGGCGACCTTTACAATGAAAACGTCATCACTTTCGAACCCCGGTTCCCACGCAAGGCCCGCGAGATCCACGACGAGGACGCCAAGCTCAACCAATTCCAGCCTTTGGCCGTCTACGAGAATCCGGACAAGAGCCTGCCCCGGGCTGTGGTCTTCCGCGATTCCTTCATTCACGAGATGATTCCGTTTCTGGCGGAACACTTTTCCCGTATGTACTTCATCTGGCCGTTCCCCACCGACGCCGTACGCGTGCGCGACTTCGACACCCAGACCATCCTGGACGAGAAGCCGGACATCGTCATCGATCAGTTCGTGGAACGCTACTTCACCCAACCGCCGCCACCGGCCGAGTCCTCCCACCAAAAGCCATGACCACTCCTTTCGAACCGCCTCGCGCCCTGTTGCCGGAAGAACTGGCCATCCTTCCCCAGGCCCGTTTCGAGGGCGAGGTTCTGGTTGCCGAGACCGCCCCGCAGGCCATGGAGGCCCTGAAGCTCCTGGAGGGCTCGCAAGTGCTCGGATTCGACACCGAGACCAGGCCCACCTTCAAACGCGGGGTGTGCTACTCGCCGGCCCTGGTGCAGTTGGCCGGGGACAATCTGGTGGTGCTTCTTCGGGCAGGGTCGTTCGCTGCCTGGGGAGCCCTGGCCGAGGTCATCGGCAACGAGGGGGTGATCAAAGCCGGGGTCGCCGTGCGCGACGACCTGACCGCCCTGGGCAGGATCGGGCCGGTTGCGCCCAAGGGGTTCGAGGATCTCGGGGAATGGGCCAGGAAGTTCGGCTGGCCCATCACGGGGCTGCGCAACCTGGCGGCGGTGCTGCTTGGCGTTCGGGTGTCCAAGAAGGCTAGGCTCACCAACTGGGAAGCCAAGACCCTCTCGCCGGCCCAAGTGTGCTACGCGGCCACCGACGCCTGGGTGAGCCGGGAACTGTATCTGGCCATGCACCCACTCAAATTGAAACGGAAAAAAAAGGATCCGCCCTTACGCGCTCTGCCGGATGACCGGCACCTCCCCGAGTAATCTCTCCGGGGTCGTTCGCGCGTCTGGCGAATCCTGAGGGGCGCTCACCCGCCCATTATGGGACTGGTGGTTAACGATCGATACCCTCCGTTTAGGTGGCGCCACCTGCCAAAGACCGTCTTCGGCATTGACTCCCTCATACTCCCGCCACAACCCCGTGCAACTTTTTTATTCCCAATGGCTCTGGGTGGTTAGGAAGCGCCCCGAAAATGTTTCAATATTGCGACATGTTCGGAATGAAATTTTTGTAAACGCTCTTTAGGATAAAATGTTTTAGGCTTGGTGGAACTTCCGGGAAGACGGTTGCCGCGTCGCGGCCTCAGCAGCTCCAAAAGAAATCGGCTACGCGTCGCTGTCGCGGTAGCTACTCTTTGGTCCCTCCAAGACGACAAGGCCTCCCGCCAGGCCAGGGAGTACGCTCCCGACCGAATCAAGAACTTTCCAGCCTCTTCGTGTCGACGCCGTTCTCACCCTGGCGTCCGAGGCCCCCACCAACGCAATTCCACCTTCATTCCCGACTCTTTCCGGGACTATGGACCTTCATCTGAAAACATTTTTTGCCTGGCCCATGGAACCAAAACGCACTAAAGGAAGAACTATCTACCGTTGCATCCAATGTGGTATGAAATTTGGCGCATAATTCATAAGCATCGCTCCCATGTCGCGTGTATTCATACAATTCATTGGACTCTGGATCCTTGATATGAATGCCATACGTCGGCTCATTGGGTTGTAAAAGTTGGTCCAAGGCGGCTGGCAGGCTGTCGTGCAAACACCTGTATCTCTCCATGGAGTTCGAAATCCACCAGAGATCACCTACCCGTTGTTCATCCAGCTTTAGCTTCCGTACCTCGTCCGGCGAGCCGATGACAGACAGCGCGGCCACGATCGCTGTCAGCGCCACGAGGCTGGAACAGACCGCGAACACGGCCGATCGCTTGAGCTTCATGCGGCGTCATCCTTCCGGATGTCCGTGAGGAAGTACGTGAAGGCTCCCCCCGCAATGATGGCGACCGTGGCGATCTTCAAGAGGAACCGGGCGGTGAGTTCGCCGCCGAGCACGTTGTAGACCAGGGTCATCACGTCGCCGGCCAGGGTCACCGCGGCTACGAAGAGCGTCAGGTAGGTCAGCCATTTGCACGGCCGGGAGCCGCGTCGTGCCGGATTGGCGACAATGGTCTTGTTGGTCCAGCGGAAGATGAACAGGAACACTGGAAAGGCGACTGCAGGGAGGACACGTCCCAGCGGACCGCGTCAGTGAAATTGATCCAGCGACGCGCCTGGGCGGGGTCCGGAAAGGCCCGGTCGATGAACAGGAAGGCCATGGACCCCAGGCTGTACGCCGCGTCATACAAGCCGGCGAACATGAGCAGGTACATGAAGACCTCGCCCGCCGAAAGATATGGCCTCGGCCTTGGCACGGGCACGATAAACGTGATGTCGGCAAAGGATGCGAGGGCGGCCGTCACTTCGGCCTCGTCCCATCCCGCTTGGGTGAGCGTCTTGGCGATTTCCTTGCGCTCGGCGCCTTTGGCCAGCGCCTGCCGGGTAAACTCGACGAGCTCACTATTCAGCGCATCCTCCCGTGTTAACTGACACTCAGCTCCTCATGCTTCATTATTCTACTTATTTTTAGCCTGTGTATCCATGAAAGTCCAGAAGGGCGATATGCACGGAACCAGAAAGTCAGCGCGAGGATACGCACGCGAACGTTTTTCCGTTACTGGAGATGCCCTCGGCTCATGACTGGGCAGGTTAGGGAGCCCGAAGCTTGCCTGCGCGGAAGCGGCTTTACGCGGCCTGGATTTCCCGCATGACCCGTTGGAACACCGCCTCCAGGTCAAGCCCGGAGGTGTCGATGACCACGGCGTCCCCGGCCGGGACCAGGGGGGCCACGGCTCGGTTGCGGTCCTGGGCGTCGCGGGCGCGGATGGCGGCCTCGATGGCCTCCAGATCCGCCTCCCGGCCCATCTCGCGCAGCTGGGCCGCCCGGCGTCCCGCCCGGATGCGCGGGTCGGCGTCCAGGAAAAACTTGCGGCGGGCGCCCGGGAAGACCACCGTGCCCATGTCCCGGCCCTCGGCCACCAAGGAGGTTCGCCGACCGATGGCCCGTTGCGCAGCCTTCTGGCGCTCACGCACTTCAGGCCGGGCGGCCAGATTGGAGGCCCACATACCCGCTTCTTCGGAGCGCACCTCATCACCCACCTGCCGGCCGTCGCACAAAAGCCGGGAATCGAGCCCGGTGCCCGTCAGATCGAAGGTGATGCCCTCAAGCCGCGCGGCCAGGACGTCCCCGGACAAATCCCAGGCTCCCTGGCCCAGTTTCAGAGCGGTCACCCGGAACATGGCCCCGGTGTCCAGGTAGGCCACGTCGAGGGCCTCGGCCACCAGCCTGGCCAGTGTGGTTTTGCCCACTCCGGCCGGGCCGTCCAAGGTGATGATCAGGGGATCAGACGCCTGGATGGGCATGGATGGTGAGCACTTCTTCGAGGGCCTGGATAAAGGCCCGGTTTTCCGATTCGCTGCCGACGCTGACCCGCAGGCAGTCCGACAGGCCGTAGCTGGCCAATGGCCGGATGATGATCCCCCTGGCCAGCAGCGCTTCGAACACGCCCAAGGCCGGCGCGGGCGGGGTGAAGAGCAGGAAGTTGGCCTGGGAGGGGCGAGGGTCGCAGGCAAGGCGGTCTAGTTCACGGGCCAGCCAGGCCCGCCCGGAACGCACGGCCTCCAGGGTCGCCTGGCGGAAGTGGAGGTCCTCCAGGGCGGCCATCCCGGCGGCCTCGGCCAGCTGGTTCACGCTGAACGGCAGCCGCACCCGCATGGTGAGGTCCGCCAGCCACTCCGGCAGCACTCCGAAGCCCAGCCTGAGGCCGGCCAGGCCGTACAATTTGGAGAAGGTGCGCAACACCGCCACGTTGGGCAGGTTCTCAAGCCTGCTCATCACCGAGTAGTCCTCCTCGGGCTCGGCGAACTCCACGTAGGCCTCGTCCACCACCAGAAGCGCCCGTGGCGGCAGGGCCTTGGCCAGGTAGGCCAGTTCGGCCGCAGGCACGGCATGACCGGAGGGGTTGTCCGGGTTGGTGACGAACACCAGGGCGGTGTTGTCGTCGCACAGCCCGAGAAGGTCGTCGAAGGGGAAGCGGAAATCGGGTGAAAGCCTGGCCTGGCGCATCTCCACCCCGCAGAGCCGGGCCTGGAGGCGATAGATGCTGAAGCAGGGGTCGAAGGCCACCACGTTGTCCAGGCCGGGTCTGGCCTTCACCCTGAGCAGCAGGTCGATGACCTCGTCCGAGCCGTTGCCCGGTACCACTCGCGAGGAGGGCACGCCGTGGAACTGAGCGATGGCCTGGACCAGCTTGGGATTGCCGGACTGCGGATAGCGGAAGACCACCTCGGCTCGACGTTCCAGCACGCGCTTGACCATCGGAGAGGCCCCCAGGGGGTTCTCGTTGCTGGCCAACTTAATGACGCTCTTGAGCTTGTAGCGCTCCTTGATCTCCTCGATGGACAGGCCTGGGGAATAGGGAGTGAACTCCAGGATTTCGGGCCTGAGCGTGTCCTTGGGATCCATTAATCCTTGTCCTCGGAATGCAGCTCGGGGCGGATAGTCAGTACGGGGCACTTGGAGCTCTTGACCACCTTTTCGGCCACGGAGCCGAAGAGGATGCGGTCGATGCCGGTGCGGCCGTGGGTGCCCATGATGATCAGGTCGACGTTCTCGTCCTCGGCCAGATTGAGGATTTCTTCGGCCGGATAGCCCACCAGCACTTTGCCCGAGGCGTCCGCGCCCTGGAAATGAGCCTCCAGGTAAGCCTGCATGCTGGTGTCGGCCCCGGCCACGATCTCGCCCACGAAAGACTCGATGGAGCTGGGGGGGACGTGGAAGCCCACGTATTGCGACAGCGACGGGGCCACGTAGACGCACAGAAGCTTGGCACCGGTGCATCGGGCCAGGGTTTTGGCGTAGTCCGCCAGCTTGGGGCTGTGGTCGGAAAAATCCACCGCGCAAAGAATCTTCTTAAACTCGGCCATGGCCGCCTCCGATAATTTTCACGTTGTCCGGAAGAGCACTCTACCCGTTCGAGGCAAGAATAGACAAGTGGTTTTGGGTGTACTAGATTGGGAGGGAAAGGTTGTCCGGTCGTCCGGTGTCTCTGCCCGCAGGCCCCTCCCCGGACTAGTCCACCGGACCGTCGGACACTCCGGAAGTCAGACACCTGGGCAAAGGGCAATAATTTCCGACCCTAACATTTGTCACATTAATGATTTCAACGAGTTGCTCAATGTGCGCCTTTGGCAAGGGCCTTGCTTAAGCAAGGCCAAGGAACAGTCAGGGCGAGGAGATGCAGCCTATGAAAATCCAAACGGACCAGATCACTCCCACTCAGGATACGGGGAAGGTCCAGAAGGCCCAGTCCGTCCCGGCTTCGAATTTCGGAGCAATTCTGGCAAAGGAGGTGGACGGCAGCCAGTCGACAGCCACGACGGCCAGCCTGCCGCCACTTCAGGGCGTGACCGACCTGGCCCAGGCGGTGGCAGCGCAAGCGACCTCGGCAACAGCTGGCGTCTCAAGCGAAGGGCAGGCAGTCATGGACAACGTGGACAGCATTCTCAACCAGTGGGAAAAATATTCCGGACAGCTGGCCCAGGGCGGCACCACCCAACTGCGCCAAGCGTACGGAACTCTTGAAAACATCCAGGCCGGCGTGAAAAAACTCAAGGACGAGTATCCCGATCTGGACGGGCAAAGCCCGCAACTCTCGTCACTGGTCAATGAACTGGACGTCATGACCACGACGGAACAGATCAAGTTCAACCGGGGCGACTACCACTAGCCCAGGCTCGCCCCAGCCCTGACTGCCCGGGCGGTTCAGCCGGTGGCTCCGTACTCCCCCAGGGGAACGTGACGGGGCCCCGGCGACCCGCCAGGCTCGTCAAGCCGGACCGTCTCCCCTCCGCCCAAATACGACCGCCACAGCACGAAACGATCCATGATCGTCTCCGGCCATTCGGTCTTCAGAAGGATTTCCATCGTTTTTTTCCAGTCCGCCCCACGCGGCGAGGACTTGATCCTGGCCACGGTCAGATGGGCCGAAAAGGACCTGGCCTCAGGCTCGAATCCGAGTTCGAACAGGGCCTCTTCGATGGCCGCGGTTAGCTCACGGCACCGGCCGGCGCCCGAAGCCACCCCCACCCACAGGACGCGCGGACGCGCAGCCGACGGGAAGAATCCCCCTCCTCCGGCCCTGAAGGGAAAAGCCCGCCAGGAAACGGACTTGAGCGCTGCGTCCAACTCCGGCAGGCGCTGCGTGGGCACGTCGCCCAGGAATTTGAGGGTCAGGTGCCAGGAACCCGGCCTGGCCCAGGTGAACGAGCCCTGGACCGCCGGTTTGAGGGACCGGACCAGCCCGTCCAGGCCCGACTGGTAGTACTCGGGAAGGGGCAGGCCCACGAAAAGGCGTGCGATGTCCATATCGGCTCCATTCTGGCCGCGCGAACAAGTCTTCCACCGGGCCGTCCGGGCCAGCGCCTTGGAATTCCCGGTCCTCCGGGAAACCTTACGCTTCCGGGGTTTCCCCTTCTTCCGTGTTCAGCCCGGGCTCCCCGGCCACCTCCGACTCGGAGCGCGGCCCATGCACCATGGCGAGGATCTGGTCCAGGACCTGGCCTGGGTCCGGGCTCTGGAAGATGTTGCGCCCGGCGCAGAGTCCGGCCGCCCCGCAACGCAGGGCCTCCTCCATGGCCGCCAGGAAGCGGCCGTGGTCGCTGCGCCCGGGACCTCCGGTCACCAGGACCGGTGCATCGGAGGATTCGACGGCCTCGGCGAAGCTCTCAGGGTCGCCGCCGTAGGGCACGCCGGTCAAATCCGCCCCCAGTTCCGATCCCAGGCGGATGCAGTGGGAGATGAGGCTCGGGTCCAGCTCGTTGACGATGTGCCCGCCTCGGGGCGCTATGATGGCCAGCACGGGCAGCCCCGCCTGGTGAGCCTCGTCGGCCATAGCCCCGAAGTCCGCCAGCATGCGGTCTTCCAGGTCGTTGCCCACGTTGATCTGCATGCTCACGGCGTCCGCTCCAAGACGAAGGGCCTCGCCCACTGAGCAGACCACGGTGCGCCCATAGGGAGGCAAGGCGTGCTTGGTGCCGCCCGAAAGCTGCACGATGACGCCCGCGGAAAGGGGTAGGATGGCGCCGTGCGCCCGGGCCGGCCCCTTGTTGAGCACCACCCCCTGCACGTCGCGGCCGTCGAGCATGTCGAGGAGAGCGCCCACGGCCGTAAGCCCCGGAAGCATACCCTCGCCCACCCCGTGGTCCATAGGCAGAATGACCGCCCTGCCGCTGACGGGGTTGAAGAGGCGTCCGAGTCGGCGGAAGATACCGGGCATGAGCGTTTCCTTGCCTGTCGTGTGGAAATCGAAGAAACGGCCCGGCGCGGGCGTGCTCCGCGCGGCCTGCCTGAGCCGGGCTCTGGGCATCACGGTTTTGATCATGTCCTCACCTGTCCGACCATAAGATTCGCCCTCCCTTGACGGCCAGAAACCCCAGGGGAAGCCCTCGGAAATAAAACCCCAGACGGGCGGTCCTGGTCCCGGTCTGAAGGCTGCGGCCTTCCAGCAGGGCCGAAAGCGTCCCGGGGTCCTCGACGTTCAGTTCCGGCCCGGACCCAGGCCCGGGCAGGAGAAGCCTAGCCCTGGCCCAGGGTCTGAAAACTCCGCCCTTCACCGCGCCTAAGCGTTGCCCCTTGCGGCGTGGCGGCAAGAGCCCCCTTCCCCGAGCCGGGAGAAAACACAGCTCGTCCTTGAAAGTCTCGAAAAATCCCGGAGGCAGGTTGTCCCAGGCCAGGCCCGCGTCCTGTAAGGCCTCCGGAGGCAGCACTGCCCGGCCGCTCATGGCCACATCCGCCCCACCCCGCTTTCGCAATGCCGAGACGCCGGGGTCATACTCCGCCTCCCGTTCCGCCGTACCCGTAGAGCCATAAGAGCTGGTCGGCTTGGTGAGAAGCGCCAGATAGAAACCCTGGGCGTCCGAGCCCTCGCCGTCCACGCGCAGGGTCCCCCGGGCCTCGGGGATCACCGGGGCGTGGAAGCTGAAGCCCGGGAAGGACGGCAGATCCATGACCATGAGGCCCAGTTCGGCGGCGGCCCAGGCAGCCTGTTCCTCGTTCTCGGCCCGGTTGGTGGTGCAGGTGGAATAGAGCAACCTGCCCCCAGGCGCCAGAAGTTGGGCGGCCTTGGCCAGAAGTTCGCGCTGCAAGGCGATGAGCGGGTCCACCTTGCCGGGCTTCCACAGGGTGAGCACCTTGGGGTTCTTCTCAACCGTACCCCAACCGCTGCAGGGCGGATCTAAAAGAATATGCTCGAATGAGGCTTCGGGCAAGGGCAGGTCCTGGCCCTTCAGGCCGCTGGCCACGGCCTGGGGCAGGTTCATGCGGGCCAAGTTCTGACGCAGGGTGGCCAGGCGGTCGGCGGAGGGCTCGTTGCCCAGGACGTAGCCTCCCCGCCCGGCCAACTGGGCCAGAAACGAGGTTTTCCCCCCGGGGCTGGCGCACATGTCCAGCACGGCCGCGCCCTGGTCCGGGGCAAGGGCCAAGGGGGGCAGCATGGAGGAGCGGTCCTGGATGTAGATGAGCCCGAAACGAGCGGCCAGGGAAGCCCCCAGAGGGAACGGCTCACCCAGGAGCCTGCGGCACCATGGGCTGAAGGGCTCCGGTTCGAAGGAGAATCCCTGGGCCGTCAGCAAGGCCTCCACCAGGGGGATTTCGGGATCGTCGCAGACGAGGCGGAAGGATCGTGCCACGCGCTAAGGATGGCCCAAGCTCCGCCGCTTGGCAAGCGGCGGCATGTAACCGGGGGCGGTATCTTTACGTCATAATAAAATGAATATTCGTTCATTCTCCGGGCTGGGAGCCCCAGCCGTCAACGAATCGAAAAAAATACTCGCACATTTCTTTTGCGCTACCGTGTTCGATAATGCTAATTGCTGGGCCGCCCGGTAAAGCCGGGGAGGCTTTGAAAAGCCAATGGAGGTTTCCGCATGATCCGCGTCCGCGTGGTGTTCCTGGCCGCACTGGCCTTCTTGTTTTCCGCTCAAGCAGTCTTGGCCGACCAGGTGAAAACCTTCGCCGTACTGCCTTTCGCCATCAACGGCCCTGAAAAATTCGCCTACCTGTCCCAGGGCGTACAGGACATGTTGGTGTCCCGCCTGACCTGGGCCGGCAAGTTCCAGCCTGTGGACAAGACGGTCATCGACCAAAAAACCAAGGCGGCCCCCCGCTCCGAATCCGAGGCCAAGACCGCCATGGCCGCGCTCAAGGCCGACTACGTGGTCTTCGGCTCCATGACCATCTCCGGGGACGACGCCAGCCTGGACATCAAGGTGATGGACTCCAAGGGCCAGGTGACCCCCAAGTCCACCCAGACCAAACTGAACACGCTCATCCCCACCATGGAGGGCGTGGCCAAGGACATCAACGCCCAGGTGTTCAAGCGTACCGAAGCCGCCGTCGATTCCAAGACCGGCCAGCCCGCGGAGAAGGTCAACCAGATGAACCCCTCCTTCGTGGTCAACCAGTCCGGGGAGAACCAGCAGATCTACCTGAACCCCAACTTCCGCTACGCCGGCAACACCGACGAGCCCGGCTCCTGGCGCAGCCAGACCCTGCCCTACGCCGCCAATGGCATGGCCATCGGCGATCTGGAAGGCGACGGCAAGAACATGGTGGTGCTGATTTCCAGCAACGAAATCTATGTCTACCGCTGGCAGGACCGCATGCTGGCCCAGGTGGCCAAGTACGAGGGTTCCACCCGGGTGACCAACGTTCGAGTCTCGGTCGTGAAGATGGGCTCGGACCGCCAAGCCAAGATCGTGGTGTCCTCCCACTTCGACAAGCTTCCACAGTCCATGATCCTGCACCTGGAGGGCAACAAGCTGGTGGTGGATGCCGAGCGACTGCCCTGGTACCTGGGCGTCGTCAAACTGCCTCCCCGTTTCCAGCCCCAGCTGGTCGGCTCCAGGGGCGACGCAAAGGATCTGTTCATCGGCGGCGTCTACGAGATGTCCTTCTCCGACGGCAAGCTGGCCCCCGGCAACAAACTCTCCGTGCCCACCAAGGTCAACCCCTTCAACTTCGCCTACCTGCCTGAGGAAGCCGGATACAAGCTGGTGTACGTGGACGACGGGGACCATATGAACGTGGTCTCGGGCCACAACGACGTGATTGCCAAGACCGAGGAGAAGTACGCTGGCTCCGGCATGGGCATCGAGTACGACAGCCTCATGCCCCCGACCACCGCTCCCACCGAAGACCAGCTCTGGTCCTACTACTACGTGCCCCTGCCCCTGGTGCCGGTCCTCCTGGGCAAGACCCCGGAACTGCTGGTGAGCAAGAACATCTCGATAGCCTCGCAGTTCTTCGAGAACTTCCGCTCCTTCTCCCAGGGTGAAATCCACGCCATGGCCTGGGACGGCGTGGGCCTGAACATGAAGTGGAAGACCCGGCGCATCAAGGGCACCATCATGGGTTACACCGTGGCCGACCTCGCCAACAACGGCACCCAGGATTTGGTCGTGTGCATCAACACCTATCCCGGCGCCACCGGACTCAAGAACCGCCGCACCCTGCTGCTGTCGTACGCCCTGGACATCTCCTCCACGGAGCAGTCCGGCACCTTCGGCAACATGGGTGAGGAGTAGCCCGCGACGCCTCCAGGCGGCCGACTACTCGATCCAGCTTGTTAGATACGCCCAGGGGGAACCGACCTCCTGGGCGTTTTTTTGCGTGGCCGCAAATCCGAGGACTGATTTGGAGACGACAGCGGGTCTGTCCCAGGCGGTCTTGCCCACACGGACGGTGGGACGCGAAGCGGAAGGGGTGTCCAGAGGGCGCAGCCCTTTGGCTGGAGAGTCAGAGGACAGAGCCCTCTCTGGCCGCCGGAGGCTCTTGTACCCTTCCTCGATAGCCTGACTGCTCAGGGCAGGTCTTCCTCGGGGAAGCCGAACAGTTCGTTCTGGTAGCGCTCCACCACCTCGTAGATGACCACGTCCGGTTTCTCGGCCAACACGATATCGGGCTTGAAACGGTGCTCCCAAAGAAACACGCTCCGGCTAAAGCGTTCGGCCAGGAAGGGCCAGGCCGCCGAAGAGAAGGAGTCTCGGAAGATGACCGCCTTGGGTAGGGCTGGCTCGTCGGTCTCGCGGATGATCATGTCCCGTCCCGAGAGGGTAGCCGGATTGGCATAGCCTTTGGGGGGAGCGGGCCTGGACCGGATTGGCGAGAGGGGGACCATGTCGATGGCCTGTTCCGGAATGGTCCCTTCCATGAGCAGCATGGCGGCCAGGTCACCGCCGGGTTTGACGGATTCGCTCACCCGGTAGTCCTCGGGGCGAAGCGGTTCCATGGCCGGAAATTTACGGCGCAGGACCTCCACGATGGCCCGTGAGCCCATGAACGCCCCCCAGCCGTTCCAGTGGGAATCGGTCTTCCAGTAGGCCCGGCGTACGGCCTTGGCTTCCAGCAGGGCCGGGCGCAGGTCCAGGAAGGGCACGCCCGCCTCACGCAGGGCCCGAGCCAGCTGATCCAGCCGGGTAATAGGGGCTAGCTTGTGGAAGCCCCGGGGCATGAACTCCCCGTAGATGGAGTTCTTATTGGGGGCCACCACCACCAGGAAGGAGATCCCCCGCCTGGCCAGCCAGTCCCGCCGCCGGGTGAGCACGTCCTTGGCTTTGGCCAGTTCCTCGGGTGAATAGAGGTCCACGCCTAGCCAATCCTCCAGGTCCATCTCCATGTTGTAGAAGAACCAGCCGTCCCGCCCCTGGATGATGTTGCTGGAGGGCGACTCCCGGAACACAGCCATCTTGAGGATGTTCCCGGTGTGGATCATCCAGTCCCGGTAGGGGAAAGTCTCGGAGTAGGCCGTAGCCAGCTGCCCGGCAAAGGCCGTGAAGTCCTGGCGGGCCAGAGACAGGGGCGGCAAGGGGGTCTTCAGGCGGTTTTCCTGGGCCGTGGGCCCCTCGGACACGCCAAGCATGGACAGGCTTTCGGGCAGGACCAGGGGCGTGAGGAGCAGCACCACGCCAAGGAACAGGAGGACCCGCTGGGGTTCGAGGATGCGGCGCATGGTCAGAACTGGGCGTAGATGAAGGGTGAATGGGTGCCGGCGGCCAGCTGCATGAGGGACAGGGCCAGGAGCGCCGGAGGCAGTACAAGCCCGGCCAGGGCCGAAGCGCGGGCCAGTCTTGCGCCCAGCCAGGTCGGTAGCTGGGACTGCCCCTGATCCTTGTCCTTGCCGGGCGACGATCCAGGATGTTCCGGGCGGGCGCGCAGCCAGGTCAGAACCGGGGTGCTGCCCAGAATCCCCAGGGCCAGCAGGGTCAGATATTCCCGGGTGGCCCGGACCATCCAGGTGTAGTCGAAGCTTCCCGAATTCCGGCCTGCCAGGGCCTGGAAATAGTCCCAGGCGTGGGGCAGGTCCGGCGCTCTGAAGAACACCCAGCCCAGACCCACGGCCGCCAGGGCGTAGACATGCCGCACGGGCCTGGGCAGACGGTCGATTGCACGGCCCAGGGCTGTGCGCTCCAGGGCCAGGAACAACCCGTGCCACAGGCCCCAGATCACGAAGTTCCAACTCGCCCCATGCCACAGGCCGCAAAGCACGAACACCACCAGCAGGTTGCGCTGCACCTTCCATGGCGCGACCCGGCCGCCGCCCAGGGGGATGTACAGGTAGTCGCGGAACCAGGAGGACAGGGTGATGTGCCACCGCCGCCAGAACTCGCGCACGGACTGGCTCACGTAGGGATAATTGAAGTTCTCGGGTATTCGGTACCCGAACATGCGGCCGAGCCCCACGGCCATGTCCGTGTAGCCGGAGAAGTCGAAGTACAATTGCAGTGCGTAGCTGAGAAGCCCCAGCCAGGCCGTGCCCATGTCCAGATTCCCGGTCCTCTCGCCAAAGGCGGCGTCGGCCATGGGGGCCATGGCTCCGGCCACGAGCACCTTTTTGGCCAGGCCCACGGCAACGCGGACCAGGCCGGCGCGCAGATCCTCGAAGCTTACCTGGTCGGAAGAATCCTGAGTCCCGAACATGTCGGCATGACGGGCGATAGGGCCGGCGGTGATCTTGGGGAAAAAGGCCAGGAACAGACCGAAGCGCACCGGGTTCTTCTCGGCGGCAGCGCTTCCCCGAGCGATGTCCACCAGATAGGCCACGGCCGAGAAGGTGAAGAAGGACACACCCAACGGCATGGCCGTTGGGGCCAGGGATTGCAAAAATGCGAGGCCGGGCACCTGGGCCGCCAGGAAGCCCAGGTATTTGGACCATCCCAACAGGATCAGGTTGGCGGACACGCCCAGGGTCAGCAGGACCTGGCGCCGAAAGCCCGAGGCCCGCTCGACGGCCAGGCCCACAAGCATGTTGCCGGCCATGGAGGCAGCGAACAGCGGCAGCGATGCGGCGCTGGTCAGGGCGTAGAAGAAAAGACTGGCGCAGAGAAGGAGCACGTCCCGCCAGGCGCGCGGACACACGGCGAAAAGCCCCAGCAGCGCCGGCAGGAACGCCAGGAGAAACAGCGGAGAATCAACGGGCATGGAAGGCCATATCCCGGCCCGGGCCTGGCATCAAGGAACGATTCGTTTCGCCTCATGATGATTGCCTTCAGGAAACCATGTTGGTACACTTGCTGAAACGTACAGGGGTCAGGCGTCCATGCTCCGCTTCCTCATAACTGACGACGATGACGTTATGCGCGCCTTTCTTCGCCATGTCCTGCTCGGTGTGGGGGACGTAAACCACGCCTTTTCCGGACAGGAGGCCGTGGAGGCCGGCGACGGAGCCCTGGCCGAGGGCACGCCCTTCGACTGCGTGTTCATGGACGCGATAACACCAGGAATGAACGGCCTGGAGACCGCCAGCCAGGCGGACCGATACATCGTCAAGCCCTTCGACCGCCGCACTGTCCTTACCGCCCTGGCCGAACCGGGCTTCGGCCAACATCCCGTAGGGGAGAAGGGCGAGGACTCCTGGTGAGCGGCGGCAATCCCCAAAAGACCTACAAGATCGGCCAGATCGCCCAGGAACTTGGACTCAAGCCCTTCGTGTTGCGTTTCTGGGAGACAGAATTCCCCTCCCTCAAGCCCATCCGCACGCCCAAGGGGCAACGTCTGTACACCGAGGAACACCTTCGCCTGCTTCGGACCATCCAGCGCCTCATGCACGAAGAGGGCATGACCCTTGAAGGCGCCCGCCGCAAGCTGGGCGGAGACGAACGGGACAAGGAACTGAAAAACATGGTGGAGCGCGAGCTCCTTGAAATCCGCTCTTTGCTCGGCCCCAAGGAAGACACATGAACCGCAGGCTCGCTCTGGCCCTTTTCACGGTCCTGGCCTGGATCGCCGCCGTGGCCTTGGCCAACGCCCCCAAACCGGCCGGCACCGTGACGGAGATGACCGGCCGGGTCGAGGCCAAGTCCGGCCAGGAGGCCCCGCGCGCCCTGTCCAAGGGCGCGCCCGTCTTCGCCCAGGACGTGATCACCACCCCCTCGGACAAGGACAAGGCCAGCATCGCCTTCGCCGACGGCTCCGTCCTGGACATCGGCCCTGAGTCCGCGGTGGCCATCAAGGAGTTCAACTTCGACGAGGACCACCAGGAAAACTCCCGGCAGTCCATCGGCATGGGCAAGGGTTTCTTCCGCTTCGTCACCGGCAAATTGGTGGTCCAGAACCCGGACAACCTGAAGATCGAGAGCCCCCTGTCGGTCATCGGCATCCGCGGCACCACCACCGACCACAGGATTCAGACCAGACAGACGACCGAGAACGGTCAGACCGTCACCGAAGTTACGGCCGAGCTGCACTCCCTGCGCGAAACCAAGACCCACCACGAGGTGATCGTCGAGTCGAACGGCCAGAAGATGGTGCTGGACAAGCCCGGCCAAACGGCCTGGGTGCGGCCCAACCTGCCGGGCGAAGTGCGCGCACTCTCCGACGAGGAAATGCAGGACTTCGGCAAAGCGACCATAGAACGCGCGCCCTTCGATCCGCCCGCGGAGAACCGGCTTGAAGGGGGAGGGGGAGCCCAGTGATGCCCGCTCCTTTCGGAAATGCCCCCCGCCTGGCCCGAAACCAACCGATGTGAGGGGAATGCGGCCCTGCTCTTGACGGGCAGGGCCATATTCCTTCCCCAAGGACGACTTCCATGAAGATCATATGTTCATTTTTTCTGGCCCTGGCCCTCATCGCGCCGGCCTGGATCGTCCTGGCCGCCGAGCCCCAGACCATGACAGTCACGGCCGAGGGCTTGGCCGACCCGGCGGCCGACACCTACAAGCGCGACAAGGGCCTCATGGTCGAGGACCTGCGGCGCGACGCCAAGCGCCAGATCCTGGAGAAGGCCGTGGGTGCTTATGTGGAGACCTCCACGCTCATGCGCAACTATACCCTGATCAGCGACCGGGTTTTTTCCCGTTCCCAGGGTCTCATCAAGCGGGTGGTTAAGGAAAGCCAACCCTGGGTCGGCGAAGACGGCCTCGCCCACATGCTCATGACCGCCGAGGTCTACGTGGGCGACGTGAAGGCGGCGCTCGACGAAATGGGTCGTCAGGAACGAGTGGGTCTTCTCAAGGACCTGGGCAACCCGCGTATCTCCGTGGCCATCACCGTCCGCAACGCTGAGCACGGGACGGATGCCGGGCCTGAGCGCAGCGCTGTGGCCGAAAACATCTTCAAGGATCGCATCAAGAGCTTTGGCTACCGCGTCTGGACCGGAGATCAGCCCTCCAGTTCTGCCGCCGTCGCCTCCGCCTCCCAGACTGGGTCCGCCGACTTCTCCATCGCGGGCGAAGCCAAGTTCAAAACCGTCTCCTTCGACCTGGCCGCCTCTGGACTCTCCGTGACCAAATACGTGCTCACCTCCTGGAGCGTGAAGTGCGTGGACAACTCCACCGGCGAGGAGATCTACTACAACAACAAGGTTCCCCAGGAGAAGAGCTGGGCCAGCGAAGACCAAGCCATCGAGGAGATCGGACGCATGATTGGGTCCGAGTTCTCAAAGGACTTCTTCGATCAGCATTTGCAGTCCCCGGCCAAAACCTACCAACTCCAGGTGCTCGGCCTGCCCAGCTACGACGCCGGGCTGCTGCTCAAAAAGGAGTTCATCGGCCTGCGCCCGGTGCTCGGCGTCGAATTCCGAGACTTCGACCGCTCCGGCCTGTCCCTGTACGAGGTGGAGTTCGTGGGATCGAAGGGTGACTTCAACCAGTTCCTGAACACATCCGTCCTGGCTCCCTTGAACGCCAAGCTCGGAGGCCGGGCATTCACCCTGGAATCATCCCACGGCGGCACCGTACGCCTGAACTTCCGCTCCGACCTCAAGCCTGAAGAGGTCATGGCCAGATTCCAGAGTCTGCCTCCGGCCAGCCTGGCCGGCGCTTCGCCCGAACGCATCCGCGAGGTGGTGAAAACCGAGGAGACCATGAAGAAGGTCTCCGCCATGGCCCCGGACGCTGTCAGGACCACGGGCGAACAAGGACTTCCCAAGCCCGACAAGGACTTGGACGCAGTCAAAAACTTCTAGCCAGGTGGGTCGGTTTCTGACATTTTTTTTCGCACTTTCGAGTTTGCATGTCGTTTTCAACCGGAGGGGACCCCATGCGCCGCGCCGCGCCGATTATCCTTGCCTGCCTGTGTCTGGCCCTGGCCGCCTCCTGCGCCCGTAAGGCCCCGTCCCGCATGGAGCCCACCGCCCAGGAAGACTTCGACACCGGCCTGCGCGACTACACCCAGGAGAACTACGCCGTGGCCATGGGCAAGTTCGAACAGGCCGTGGCCATGAGTCCGAGCTTCGTGGAGGCCACCTACTACCTGGGTCTGAGCGCCTGGAAGCTGAACATGCTGGACAAGGCCCGCAAGGCCTTCATCGACACCCTGAATCTGAACCCCAACCACATTCAGGCCAGGGAGTCCTTAGGAATCCTCAGCTACAACCTGTCGGACCTCGCCGAGGCCAAACGCAACCTCGAGGCCGCGCGCTTCCTCAATTCCATCAACCCCCAGGTCTATCAATGCCTGGGCAGGATATACGCCCAGGAAGGCCGCTGCCCCGAGGCCTTGGAGGTGTACCAGAAAGGCTTGGCGGTGGACTCCTCCAACCAGCCCTTGAGGACCGAATACGAGAACGCCAGACGCACTTGCGGCCATGGCGGTCCCAGGGCCGTGCCGCTCAGCCACGGGAAGAAGTCACGCCATGGCAAGGGTACGAAGCCCGGCAACCCCTAGCATGGCCAAGCTTATCCTGGCGGCCGTGGCCCTGGCCGCCGTCCTTTCCCTGCCTGAGGAATCGGTCGCGCAAACGACCCTCCGCACGACCACGGGTGGCAACAAGGCCCTCATGGAGGACTGGGTGCGCAAGAAGCAGGAATTGCGGGAACGGGTTTGCGAGGAGTTGCGCCGCAAAAACCTGCTGCCCAGGGACAGCGTCGTGACCTTCGAGGCGAAGGTCTCATCTGACCCGAGAGCCCCGGACAAGTTCAAGGTACGCATCGAATCGCTGACCATCACGGAGCACTCTGGGAAACTGCCCTCCAAAGATACCAACCCCACGGGCGGCCCTGTTTTCGGTCCGCGCATTCCAGGCGGCGCCCAAAGCATCAAGGAGACCTCCTTCCCCGAAGGCGGAGGCACGGTGCGCGGCGCCGTCGTCGTCATTGGCGGGAAACCCCAGGAACAGGGCACTCCTTAGCGTCGCGTCACTGAAAATCATGAACGGGCCACGGGTTGTTGCAGGATTTTTGGCGATCAAGTGCTTTGCCGCGTGCCCAAGACCCGGTATATGCGCACCCGCCGCCGGGAAAGACCGGAAACCCTCGGCCCGGGAGGCTCCCGGAAGCACATCCGGAAGCTTTCCGGATATTCACATCGGAGGTTGAACCCATGCGTGCATTCGCTGCCTTCACCTTGGCCCTGGCGCTGGCGGTCTTCACGGCCACGGCCGCGACGGCCCAGGGCAACAAGCAGATCATGAGCGAGAGGATGGCCCAACAGGACCTCAAGAGGAACATCGTCGAGGCGGTCATCGGCTACAAGCTCAAAAGCGAGACCGAATTCGGCTTCACCGAGACGTCCCAGTACAACGTCGACACACGAGCCGCCTCGGTGATCAAAGACATCACCGTGGACAAGACGATCTACGACCCGGAAAAGGACGTGGCCCTGTGTTTCGGCCATATCGTTCTGACGGACCTCGTCAACGTCATGGGGGAGAAGACCAAATTCAACGACGTACGCGTGGAGGGCTTCGGCTTCGGCACCATGACCGAGGCCTCGCGACCGCCGCTTCGCGCCTTGCGCGCCGCCCTGGTGAACGCCCAGGACCAGATTGCCACCGCCCTGGTGGGCGACAAGATCTTCTCCCGGACAAGGACCGATGACTTCATCCTGTCCAAGGACTCCAACCAATCCAAGATCTGCGCCGCCGTTTACGGGGCCTACATTCCCAACCCCGCCCTCAACGACCCCAACCGGGGCTGGGGCTGGGACGAGTCCGGCAACGCCTTCGTGTACCTGGAAATGGACGCCCACAAGGTCAAGGACGTGCTGGGCAACCTGATGGTCTACAAGCAGGAGAACATCATCAAGGTCATAGGGCGCGGGGCGCAGAAGGACGAAACGTCCGACTCCGGCGAAGACGGCCAGAACCCCAATCTGGTGCGCGATCCCGGTTCCAAGACCCAGTACATGGACCTGGGCATGCCCGGCGCCAAGCAGCCCACGCCACAGCAAGACCCGACCGGAAAACCAGCCCAATGACGAGAACGGGCGGGGAAGCGCAAGCCTCCCCGCTTTTTCTCGCCCGGCTGGAAAGCCCCTGATGTGAAAGGCCCCATCAAACTCATCGTCTCCCCGGCCGAGGCCGGACAGAAGCTGGTCCAGTACTTGGGCCGGGTGCTGGGCAAGGACGTGCCCGGATCGGTGTTCATGCGCTGGATCAGGACCGGACAGGTGCGGGTGGACGGCAAAAGGGCCAAGCCTTTCGACCGCCTTGAGGAAGGTCAGGGCGTGCGCCTGCCCCCCTTCGCCGAGGTGCCGGAGGAGCGCGCCGCCGCTCAACTAACCTCCTGCCCCCCTGACGTTCCCTCTGGAGCTGCCCCGAGCGCCTTTTCTCTCGGAATCGTCCCCCTGGGACTGACCATGCTGGCCGAAACGGACGCTTGGCTGGTGATCGCCAAGCCAGCCGGACTGCCAGTGCATCCCGGCAGCGGCTGGATCGACTCGGTGCAAACCAGGCTGAACGCCGCCTACGGCGGCTCTGCGTTCATACCGGCCATCGCCCACCGCCTGGACAAAGACACCTCCGGAGTGCTCCTTGCCGCCAAAACGCATCGGGCCCTCACATCCGCGCACGAGGCCTTCAAATGCGGCCAGGCAACGAAGGAATACCTATGCTGGGTGTGGGGGAAGTGGGAACTGTCACCGCCAGGAGCGGCGGTGGACCTTACGGACCGGCTTGAAAAATCCGGCTTGCCCGGCCGAGAGAAGATGCACGTCGGGGCCGGCAAGGAGGCCCGGCTTGCCGCCACGCCCCTTCTCATCGAGGCCGATCGGACACTCCTTCGGGTGCGCCTTTTCACCGGGCGCACCCATCAGATACGCGCGCAACTCGCCTCCCGGGGACATCCCATCAAGGGCGACGCCAAGTACGGAGGCGGGAATCCGCCCATGCTCCTGCACGCCTGGCGGTTGACCGTCATGGAAGATCGTTTCGAATGTCCGCCCCCCTGGACCGGGGAGTGGGCGGTGGAAGCAACCTGACCGCCCCTCGTCACATCGACGACTTTATCCCTCAGCGCCGATCCCCGAAGGCTTGCCTGGCCATCTGACCGAGCACCACAGCCCCGGCTTGTGCCACGTTCAAGGACTCGAACCCGCCGGGCATGGGGATGAAAAGGCTCTGGTCGCAGCGTTTGGCCACTCCTGGGCGGACCCCCTTGTCCTCCCCGCCAAGGACCAGCACCAACGGAAAGCCGAACTCCGCCCGGAACACGTCCGCGCCTTCCGGACCGGCCTCGGCCTTGTACACGGTGAAACCGGCCTCGGCGCACTCCTCCAGCTCTCTGGAAAGATTCACGCACAGGCGCACGGGCAGGCGCTCCAATGCACCGGCCGAAGCCTTGGAAGCCGCCCCGCCAAGACGCGATCCGTGGTGCCGGGGCACGATGAGACCGCCGCCCCCTAAAGCGAGCAGGGTCCTGGCCAGGCTGCCCACGTTGCCTGGGTCCTGCACTTGGTCCAGGGCCAGCACCACAGGCAGGGGAGCCAAGCGAGCCCCCTCCAGCAGTTCCTCGAGCTCCACGAAGGCCCTGGCAGCGACAAAGGCGGCCACCCCCTGGCGACAGCCGGGAACGCTCCGGTCGAGGGCCTCGTCCGGCAAGAATCGAAAGCGCACCCCGGCTGCTTTGCAGGCCTCGACCAGTTCTTTGATGTCCTGGCCCTTGAGACCCTGGCGGATGAGCACCTGCTCGACGTTTCCGGGCTCGCGAGTCACCAACTCCAGAACAGGCTTGCGGCCCGTTACGACGTTGTCCATTGTCCTTCCTGTGTCACGGCCATGTTTCTTCCAAATTCGGAACGGATCATGCGGTATAATACTTTATCACATCTGGCCACAATTACAAGATGTTCACGGAATTTCTCGTTGATTATTTTGCCATCTTCGGTTAATTCCGTGAACACTGTAGAAAAAAAATCAACGAATCCAAGCCGGAACACGGCCGCGCCCTTCTCTCTTCATTCCCCCGCGGTCTCCCGAGTCCGGAGGAAGTATGCACAGAACTTTCCGAGTTTTATTAATCCTTTGCCTAGTCCTGTCCACGGCCTGCGCCAAGAAGTACCAGGCCGACAACCAGGACATGCAGCCGAACCTGGATCCGGAGCTTTCCAATCCGGACTTCCTCAAGATCAAGCGTCCCAGGCCTCTCACCCAGCAGGAGAAAGACGCCCTGGCATCCAAGATCGATATCCCCTTCAACCTGGATGTCCGCGATACCGAGGAAGTCCAGATGTTCTTCGCCTCCTTCACTCAGGAACACCACGACACCATGCAGCGCTGGCTGGAACGCGCCGCTCCTAATCTGCCCTACATCCGCGCCGTGCTTGCCACCTACAAACTCCCCCCGGACATCATCGCCTTGCCCTTCATCGAGTCCGGCTACAACACCCAGGCTTACTCGCCAGTCGGCGCGGGTGGCATGTGGCAGTTCATGCCCGCCACTGCCCGGCGTTTCGGCCTGACCATCGACTGGTGGGTGGACGACCGCCGCAACCCCTACCTCTCCACGGTAGCCGCCGCCAAGTACCTGACCGAGCTCTACGCCCAGTTCAACGACTGGAACCTGGCCCTGGCCGCCTACAACTGCGGCGAGGGCAAGATGTGCCAGGTAATCAGCCAGTCCGGCCAGAACGACTTCTTCGACATCGCCAAGAACCCCAACCTGCTCAAGGATGAAACCCGGCACTACGTGCCCAAGTTCCTGGCGGTGCTCAAGATATTCAAGAACCTCGAAGCTCTGGGTTACAAACCCGTCGACTGGGGCGCGGGCCCGGTGATCGAGGAGCTTCCCGTCAAGGGCGGCACTGACTTGGCCGCCCTGGCCGAGGCCTGCTCCATGAGCTGGGAGGAATTCCACACCTACAACTCAGGGTTCAGGCGCCAGGTGAGCCCGCCGGACCGCGACAGCCAAGTGTACATCCCGGTGGACAAAAAGGAACTGGCCCTGGCCTACCTGAACAACCCGTCCTGCGTGGCCAACCGGGGCATCAAGTCCTACACCACCGCCGCCACCGACAGCTGGTGGAACATTTCCCGCCGCACCGGCGTGCCCATTGCCGCCCTGCGCCAGATGAACCCCACTTTGGGTGACGACATCGACCCGGGGCAGACCGTGTACATCCCCTTCGACGGCTCCGCCCAGGACACCGCTCTGGCCGACCTGGACGAGAAGCCGGCCCAGCGCATGGCCCAACATCCGGTTGAGATCGCCAGGGCTCAGTCCCACAAATTCAAGAAAGGTGAGACCTTGGCCGCCGTTGCCAGCCACTACGGCGTCTCTCAAGAGGAAATCCTGAGAGCCAACAATCTCAAATCCGCCCACCAGATCGTCGCCGGCAGGACACTTACCATACCCGGCAAGGTTGTGGCCGCAGCCTGCCCGCCCCACCAGCCGGTGGTGCAAGTGGCCGAATCCCGGGCCGAGTCCAGGACCATCGAGGTCAAGAAGGGCCTCACCCTCGCGGCTGTGGCCGCCGCCAACAAGCTGGACGTCAAGGAACTCATGGCCGCCAACGGCCTGAAATCCCAGAAGGACCTCCGAGCGGGGATGACGCTTAAAATCCCCGGCCACGCCGAACCTTCACAAACTTCCGCCCACAAACCCTCCGAAGTGGCCATGGCCAAGCCGCTCCACGAGTCCCCGACCAGCCATCAAGTCCAGGCCGAACACCTCGCCGAGCTGGCCAAGGGTCCCGGCGTGAGTAACGTCCTTGGGAAGAAAGTCTTCGACCAGAAGGCTGCCGCCAAAGACAGCGCCAAAACCGAACCCAAGCAGCTGTCCCAGACTCCGCACTCCCAGGGCGCCAAGGATAGCGGCAACCCCGCGCCGGTCCAGCAGGCCCAGGCCGCCAAACAGACCAAGGACTCCGGCAAGCCCAGCCCCCCTCTCCACCACAGTGTAGAAAACGGCGAGACCGTCTGGAGCATCGCCCGAAAGTTCAAGGTCGACCCGGCCGCCTTGCTGGCCTGGAACAACCTGGACAAGTCGGCACAGCTCAAGCCGGGCGATCGGATCAAGATCAACGCGCAGTAGCTGCGGGCGAGAGTATAAGCCCGGAGTGGACCTGTTTTGTGCCAAGGTTATCTCCGCCGAGGAATTCCTGGCTCAGGTCAACACAGGAACCAACGACTGCACAGCAAAACGAAAGCGGCCGTCGTTTCCGGCGGCCGCTTTCGTTTTCGCTTGGGCAGGTTCCTATTGGAAGCGCACAGGCAAAGCTTTCACCAGGGCATCGCACAGCCCCGAGTGCGCCTTGTCCACATCCTTGTCGGTGAGGGTGCGTTCGGCGTGCCGATAAGTGACCCGGAAAGTCACGTTCTTCTCTTCCCCCCCAGGTTCGAACAGATCCTGTACAACCACATCCTCCAGGATGGCAGCCTTTTGGGCGCGCACGGCCGTGAGCACATCCGCCACGGACATGGAGACGGGCATCACCAGGGTGACATCCCGGCGCGACGGCGGGAACTTGGGCAACCCGACGAAGCGCGTGGAGCGGCGCTGCGAAAGGGCCATGAGGACCTCGGCATCCAGTTCGGCCATCCACAAGCCGGACTTGGCTTCGTAGCTGTCCGCGATCTCCGGCAACACCCGCCCCAACACTCCGAATGAGCGGTCACCGAGGAAGACCTCCACGCCGGGGGAAAGCCAGGAGTGGTTCTCTTTCACCCGATAGTCGGCTTCCGGCAGTCCCATGGAGAGGAGCAAGTGATCCATCACACCCTTGAGGTCGGTGTAATCGATTTTCTCCTCGGGCCAGGGGAAGGCCCCGAAACGCGCCCCGCACAGGGCGATTCCCAGACGGTGGGATTCGCGCACAGTGGTCTCGGAGGCCGAATCGGCGACAAAGACTTTGGCCACCTCGAAGAGGCGAAGGTTGGCGTTGCCCTGGCTCAGGTTGTGGCGCACAGCCCGCATCAGGCCGGGGGCCAGCTCAGTGCGCATGACGTTCTGGTCCTCGGACAGAGGGTTGGCCACTGGCACGCGCCACGCGCCGGGAAGACCCAGAAGGTCCAGGTCCTGCTGGCCGACGAAGGAATAGTTTACCGTTTCGCGCAGCCCGGCCCCGGCGGCCCAAGTTCTCAGGCGGCGCAGGAAGGGAACCTCCGCACCAAGCATGTCGGACACACTCAGGGACTTGAGCATCTTGGGCATGGCGGCGGGAATGCGGTCCATCCCGTAGACGCGGGCAACCTCCTCCACCAGGTCCACCTCGCGCTCCAAATCGACGCGCGCGGGCGGCGGGGTCACCAGCCAAGTGTCGGTGGACTTGGGCTCGACCTGGCAGCCGAGCCCCTGGAAGGTCTTACGGCAGAAGTCGCCGGTGAGGTCGATGCCCAGAAGGCTCACGGCTCGGGACGGGCGGAAGGGAATGGAGACTGGCCTCCAGGGTTTGGGCTCGGCCTCGGCAACGCCTGGCAGGATGCGGCCGTCGGAAACCAGGGCCATGAGGGCAGCGGCCCGGTTCATGGCATACAGGGAACCGGGCTGGTCCACCCCGCGCTCGAAGCGGTAGGAGGACTCGCTGCCAAGCCCTAGACGGCGGGCCGTCTTGCGGATGCAGGCCGGATTGAACACGGCGCACTCCAGCAGAACCTCAGTTGCGCGGGGGGAAATTTCGGTGTTCTCGCCACCCATCACCCCGGCCAGGGCCACGGGCTTAACACCGTCCCAGATGAGCAGGTCGCGGCTGGTGAGTTCGCGCTCCTGGCCATCCAGGGTGGTGAAGCGCAGGCCGTCGGTGGCGCGCTTGACCTCGATGACCGAGCCGGCCAGGAGGTTGCGGTCGAAGGCGTGCAGGGGCTGGCCCAGTTCGAGCATCACGTAGTTGGTCACGTCCACGATGTTGCTGACCGGACGCTGGCCCATGGCCGTAAGCCGGTAGCGCATCCAGGCCGGACTGGGCTTGATCTCCACGCCCCGGATGATGCGCGCCCGGTACACCGGACACAGTTCGGGCTCGGGGATGCGGATGGAGACCAGCGACGCGGTTTCCGGGCCGTCCTCCACGAGCTGGACCCTGGGCATGGTGAGCGGCAGCCCGAAGGCCATGGCCGTCTCCCTGGCCAGGCCGAGTACCGAGAGGCAGTCGGCCCGGTTGGGGGTGATGCCGATTTCCAGCACCACGTCGTCCGTTCCCAGGGCTTCGGCCAATGTCTGGCCGGGGTTGGGAGTGCCCGGAATCTCCAGGATCCCTTCGCTCTTCTCGGCCAGACCCAGTTCGGTTTCCGAACAGATCATGCCGAAGGACTCCACGCCGCGGATCTTGCTCTTCTTGATGGTCAGGCCACCGGGCAGGACCGTGCCGATCCTGGCCACCGGTACATATTGCCCCTGGGCCACGTTGGATGCTCCGCACACGATGGTAAGCGGCGCTGCCTCGCCCGTGTCCACGGTGCACACTGAAAGCTTGTCCGCGTCCGGATGTTTGTCCCGAGCGAGCACATGGCCAACCACCACGTCCGTGCAGGCGGCGAAGGGACGACTCATGCCCTCCACTTCCAGACCCAGCATGGTCAGCCGATCAGCCAGGATTTCGACGGGTCCCTCGTAGGGGACGAATTCACGCAGCCATTTGAGAGAGAGGAGCATGGAATAAGCCTCCAGCGACCGGGACGGAAGGTTGCAAACCTCTAGGCGAACTGGCCCAGGAAGCGGATGTCGTTCTCGAAGAAGAGCCGCAGATCCCCGACGCCGTATTTGAGCATGGTCACGCGCTCAACGCCCATGCCGAAGGCAAACCCGGAGTACTTTTCCGGGTCGATATCCACGGCCTTGAAGACGTTGGGGTCGATCATGCCGCAGCCCAGGATCTCCACCCAGCCGGTGGATTTGCACACCCGGCAGGTCTCGCCGCAGATTGTCCCCGTGCCCTCGCACATCACGCAGGAGATATCCACTTCGGCGCTGGGCTCGGTAAAGGGGAAGAAGCTGGGACGGAAACGGACTTGGGTGTCGGGGCCGAAGATACGATGTACGAAAAAGGTGAGAGTGCCCCGGAGGTCGGCCATGGTCACGCCCTTGTCCACCAGGAAACCTTCGATCTGATGGAACATGGGGGAGTGGGTCAGGTCGGAGTCCCGCCGGTAGACCTTGCCCGGAGCGATGGCCGCCACGGGGGGCTTGCGGGACATAAGCGTGCGCACCTGAAGGGGCGAGGTGTGGGTGCGCAAGAGGACGTTGTCCCCGATATACAGGGTGTCCTGCATGTCCCGGGCGGGGTGCTCGGGGGGGAAGTTGAGGGCCTCGAAATTATAGAAGTCGGTCTCGATCTCGGGGCCTGTGACCACCTCGAAACCCATTCCGGCAAAGGCCTGACAGATTTCCTCGGTGACCATGGTTAGGGGATGCAGGCCGCCCACGGGCTGGGTCCGTCCGGGCCAAGCGGGGTCGAAGCCGGCCAGCATGGCTTGGTCCTGAGCCCGCTTGAGGGCCTCCAAGCGCAAGATGTACTTGGCTGTCAGCTCCTCTTTCACGGTGTTGGCAGCCTGCCCGGCCTCGCGTTTCCGCTCGGCGTCGAGCCCTGGCAGCTTGGCCATGATCTGAGCCAGACGGCCCTTGCGCCCCAGATAGGCCACGCGCAAATTTTCCAGGTCCTCAAAAGAATCAGCCTGGCCGAGGGAGCTCGCGGCTTCCCCGGCCAGGGCTGTCAATTCCTCGATGAGGGCCTGGCCCAGAATCACGCGGCAACCTTGGCTTTGGCCATTTCGACCAGCTTAGCGAATCCGGCTTTCTCGCGCACGGCCATGTCGGCCAGGACCTTGCGGTCCAGCTCGATGCCGGCCAGGGCCAGCCCGTGGATAAACTTGCCGTAGCTCATGCCGTTCTCGCGGGCGGCGGCATTGATGCGCATGATCCACAGCTTGCGGAATTCGCGCTTCTTCACCTTGCGGTCGCGATAGGCGTAGGCCATGGCCCGCTCGACGTTCTCACGGGCGGTTTCGTAAAGCACCGAACGGGCACCCACGAAGCCTTTGGCCAGCTTCAGAAACTTTTTGTGCCGCTTGTGGGCAGCTTGTCCGCGTTTGACGCGCATGGGATTGTCCTCCTGCGAAATTTATGCGTACGGCAGCAAACGCCGCACGGCGCCTTCGTTGGCCGAATCCACGATGGCCGAAGACGACAGGGCGCGTTTGCGCTTGGCGGTCATCTTGGTCATGATGTGGCGCTTGTTCTGCTTGCGACGGCGGAACTTGCCGGTGCCGGTGGTCGTGAAGCGCTTGGCCGCGCTCTTGTTGGTCTTGATCTTGGGCATGTCGTCCTCCTGAAAATACAACCCGTTCCGGTATACCCGGAACGGGCCGCGGGCCTTGGCCCGCCGGAAAATATTCGTGCTACGTCTTCTTCGCGTAGGCGGGGGCGTCCATCACGCTCCCGATTGCTCCTTCACGTCGAGGCTGGCGTCGCTGCCAGCAGTGCCGCCAGCAGTGGCCTCGGCATTACCACCAGCATTACTCCCGGTCACGCTCTGCTTCTTCACGGCCTGGCCGGCTTCACGCTCGGATGCGTCCTTCTTCTTCGCCGCCGGTGCAGCCTCACGCTCCGATGCATCCCTCTTCTTCACCGTGGGAGCCAGCATCATATTCATGATGCGTCCCTCAAACCGGGGTTCCTGCTCCACCTTGGCCAGATCGCCCAGATCTACAACGATACGGGCCAACATTTTTGCGCCGCGATCCTTGTGGACCACCTCGCGCCCTCGGAAGAACACGGCGACCTTGCAGCGATCCCCCTCTTCCAGGAAGCGACGGATGTGTTTGAGCTTGGTCTGGTAGTCATGCTCGTCGGTCTTGGGCCGGACCTTGATTTCCTTAACGAGAATGACCGTGGCCTTCTTCCGGGCTTCCTGCAACTTTTTCTGCTGCTGATACTTGAACTTGCCTAAGTCCATGATCCGGCAGACAGGCGGATCTGCGGCGGCGGCCACCTCCACCAGGTCCAGGCCTTTTTCCTGGGCCAGGCGCAGGGCTTCGCTGGTGGGGATGATCCCCAACTGCGAGCCGTCGTCGGCTATCACCCGCACTTCGCGGGCGCGGATCTGATGATTGCAGCGGGCGGTGTCACTGGCAGAAGTGATAGCGCATTCCTCCTCGTTTGAACTGGGCCTGGCAGTCTTCCAAAATGATCCGGATGACCTCGTCCACTCCCGTCATTCCCAAATTTTCACCGGAGCGCAGGCGGACGTTCACGCCAGCCTGTTCAAGCTCCTGATCCCCGATGACCAGCATGTAGGGGATTTTTTCCAGTTGAGCCTCGCGCACCTTGAAGCCGAGCTTTTCGTTGCGCGTGTCGGCCTCAGTGCGGATGCCCGCGTCGCGCAGGCGATCCAGCACGAAGGCGGCGTGGGCGTCGTGGGCGTCGGTGACCGTGAGGATCCTGGCCTGCACCGGGGCGAGCCACGTGGGAAAGGCCCCCGCGGTGTGCTCAATGAGCACGCCGAGGAACCGCTCCACAGCGCCCAAGATCACACGGTGCAGCATCACCGGACGGTGGCGCTCCCCATCCTGTCCTGTATACGCCAAATCGAACCGTTCCGGCAAGGTGAAATCGCACTGAATGGTGGCGCACTGCCAACGGCGGTCTAAGGCATCCTTGAGTTTGATGTCAATCTTGGGTCCGTAGAAGGCCCCGTCGCCCTCGTTTATGGTGAAGGGCATGCCGATGGCCTGCATTGACTGCGTCAGGGCGTTGGTGGCCAGTTCCCAGGCCTCGTCGGAACCGATGGACTTCTCGGGCCGGGTGGAAAGCTGGGCCTCGAATTCGAAGCCAAAAAGGTCCACCACGTCTTTCACGAAATTGATGATCCCGATGATTTCGTCTTGGAGCTGGTCAGGGCGGCAGATGATGTGGGCGTCGTCCTGGGTGAACTGGCGAACCCGCAGGAGCCCGTGCAGCACGCCGGACTTCTCGTGGCGGTGCACCACGCCCAGTTCGAAGTAACGCAGGGGCAGGTCACGGTAGGAACGCAGCCGGGTTTTATAGATGAGCATATGCGACAGGCAGTTCATGGGCTTCACGCCGTAGGCCTGCTCGTCGATCTCGGTGAAGTACATGTTTTCCCGGTAGTTCTCGTAATGCCCGGAGCGCTCCCACAGGTCCCGTTTCAGGAGTTGCGGCCCCTGCACGATGTGGTAGCCGCGCCTCAAGTGCTCCTTGCGTTCGAAATCCTCCAGGATGGTGCGTACCAGCGCCCCCTTGGGGTGCCAGATGACCATGCCCGCGCCGGCCTCATCGGAAAAGCTGAAAAGGTCCAGTTGGGTGCCCAGGCGGCGATGGTCGCGCTTCTTGGCCTCTTCCAGGCGGTTCAGGTAGGCCTTCAGTTCCCTGGGCTCGGCGAAGGCCGCTCCGTAGATGCGCGAGAGCATGGGACGCTTCTCGTCGCCGCGCCAGTAGGCCCCGGCCACGTGGGTCAGCTTGAAGGCCTTGAGGAAACCCGTGGAAGGCACGTGAGGCCCCCGGCACAGGTCGGTAAACTTTCCCTGGGTGTAAAGCGAGACCGTATCCGCCTGAATGGCCTCCAGGACCTCCAGCTTGTAGGTCTCGCCCATGCCCGAGAAGACCGCCTCGGCCTCGGGCTTGGTGACCGTCCGGCAGGCAAAAGGATGGTTGGCGGCCACCAGACGTTCCATCTCGGCCTGGATGGCCTCCAGGTCCTCGGGAGTGAAGGAACGCTCGAAGGCGAAATCGTAGTAGAAGCCGTTCTCGATGGCCGGGCCGATTGTCACCTGGGCCGCGGGGAAGAGGGTCTTCACCGCCTCGGCCAGCACGTGGGCGGCAGAGTGGCGGACCACCTCCACCCCTTCGGGGCTGTCAGCGGCGATGGGGACCAGCTCGGAACAGCCGTCCGGCAGGGGCGCGGACAGATCGAGCAGGAGGCCGCCCGTGCGGGCCACCACCGTGTTCTTGTAGGCCTTGCCGGAGAGGGCCTTTGCAAGCACCTCCCCAACCGGTTGACCCGGGCTGGCCTCGACGATCTTATCTCCAACGCTAACGTTCACGAACACTCTCCCTGCCGGTCAAAAAAAGGGAGGCCGAGCCTCCCTTCGGGGTCAAGTGGTAGGACCGGGGAGATTTGAACTCCCGACCCCTTGCGTGTCAAGCAAGTGCTCTCCCCCTGAGCTACGGTCCTAGGCCGTCAAAAGGAAGAGGCTGTTTAAGCTGGGAACGGGGAAGTGTCAAGCTGGAAGTGGACTTGGTTTGCTCGGGGAAAAAAATATCATCTGCTTGAAGAGCCGGCACTTAGGTTCTTCGCGTGGCCGCGTCCCAGTTGCTGTTGCCAAACCGTCTTTGATACTTGTAGCGTTTGCTGGTCTGGATTTCGCGCGACCCGCGACAGCCACCCAATACCCAAGGAGAAAGGAATGGACATTTCCCAGGCGATCGCCGAGCTGAAAAAGAAACCCGGCTTCACCGATAAAGTGGGCATGGTCCTAGTGCACAACGGAGTGGTCCGAGGCCGCTCCCGGAAGGACGGCAGCCCCGTGGAGCGTCTGGAGGTTTGTCCGGACCAGACCAGGATCGAGACGATCTGCCGGGAACTTTCCGAAAGGCCCGGGATCTTCTCGGTCACGGCCCAGGCCAATTGCGGCGTGTTCAACCCCGGTGACGACCTCCTGTTCATTATCGCGGCGGGCGATATCCGCGAAAACGTCGCGCCAATTCTCCTCGAGGCCTTGAACCGCATCAAGGCCGAAGCCATCGGAAAAACCGAGCACTTGACCGTTTCCTGAGCAGGCCAGGACAATCCTCTTGCTCCGGGTTTCCACGGGCGCGGGGTGGAGCATTCAGGCGATCCGTCGTCGTCGGCTTGACGACGGCGGGCGTACCGCCATTTTACTGAGGCCCTTGCTTGTACAAGGTGCGGATGATCTTCTTGGAAAGCTCCTCGGCGTACACCGGTTTCAGGATATACTCGGAAACCCCTCCCTGGATGGCTTCCCGGACGCTGCTCTTGTCGCTCTCCCCGGTGATCATCACGAAGGGGATGGCGCGCAGGGTTTCGTCAGTCCGTACCGATTGAAGCAGCTCCAAACCGTTCATCACCGGCATGTGCCAGTCCGCCAGGATCAGGTCGATCTTCCTGGATCTTAAAATCTCCAGTGCCTCCAGTCCCTGGCTGGCGGGTATGATCTTCCCGAACCCCATTGTCTCGAGCATGGTGGTCAATATGGCCTGTATGGGGGGAGCGTCCTCCACGACCAGTACCGTAAGTTCTGTGATCTGCGCCGCAGACAGGAATCGATCCGCCGCGACGACGCAGTTCCTGCCTTCCTTCTTAGCCCGGTAGAGGGCCTGATCAGCCGCCAGGGAAAGCTTTTCCGCATTGTCGTGGGCGGACAAGGAAGCCACGCCGCAGCTGACCGTGACGCTGAAGAAGCTCCCAGCCACCGGGAAACGGATTGCCTCGAAACAACGACACAACTGATTCATCAGGGTCATGGCGTCAGGCATGGAGGTCCCGGGCAGGATGACGGAGAACTCCTCGCCGCCGTAGCGGCCGATGATATCCGATTTCCGCAGGCGCTGCTTGAGGAGGTTGGCCAGCGCCACGATAACCCTGTCACCAGTGGCATGGCCGTACCGGTCGTTAACTCCCTTGAAATGATCCAGGTCGATCATGACGAAACAGACGTTGTCGCCGGACCTCTGCGCCGCCAGGACGTGCTTCTCCAGGTAGTCCCTGGTGCTGGTGTGGTTGTAAAGCCCCGTCAGGCTGTCCCGGACCATGTAGGAACGCAGCAGTTTCATCCGCTGGGCGCGTACTGCCACGGTGGAGACCAGAAGTTGGGGCTTGATCGACTTGACCAGGAACTCGTCGGCGCCCATGCGTTTGGCGTCCATTTGCAGGTCCTGATCCGTCTCGCTCGAAAGGAAAACAATGGGGATGCTGAGATACTCTTCTATTTGGCGGATGACGCCCGCCAGCTCCGTGCCGTTGCAGCCCGGCATGTGCATGTCCATAAGGATCAGATCCGGCCTGAATTCGCCGAGCAGGTCGAGAGCGAGCATGGGGTCGTTCAAGGTTCTGGTTTCCATCCCCGCCTCTTGGAGGACGGTCGCGTACATCTCGGAGAGGTGCACGTCGTCTTCCACGATCATGATTCGGTAGGCCTCCGGCTTGTCGTCGGACGTCAGGACGTGGAGGGTGGAACAGAGCCCGTTCGGGTCGAGGGGTTTGACGAAGTAGGCGTCGCATCCTGCCCGGACCGCGGCCAGCCTCGATCCGATGTCGCTTTCCGATGAAATGTACACCACCGGGGTCTTGCGTATCTCCTCCGCGCGGACTCGGCGGATGATATCCGCGCCGAAGGTCCTGCCTTCGGGGTAGACCATATCCATGACGATGACATCCGGAGTCTGCTTGCGGACCGCGGCGAGAAACTCCTCCAGGTCCGCGAAGGCGGTCACGTCGAAACCGAAGCAGCCGAACTGTGTCGCAAGGCTTGAAAGCTGGAACGGGTCGTCGTCACAAAGATAGACGATCTTGTGGTCCGACCCGGAATGAATCGCCTCCGCGGCTGCCACGTCCAGCTTCACGGTGTCCAGGTTGCCGCCGGAGTCGCCCGCTTCGATTGCCCGCAGTATCCGGGACAGATGTTCTTCCATCTTCCCGCGCCAGTCCAGCCGGGTATCGACCCCGCCGGACATGAGCGCCTTGGCGAGGTCCTCGGCTTTCTGGGCTGGGGAGCTCAACTCCTTGAGGCCGAAAGCGGCGCAGGACCCCTTGAGAGTGTGGATGCTTCGGTGAAAGTCTTCCAAATCCATATGAGAAGCGCTGGCCAAGTCCAGGGAGACGAACCGCTTCCAAATTTCGCCAAACTGGGCGGGCAGCTGCTTGATGAAGGTCTCCCGGAGCTTCTGCAGCTTCATGGAGGCGGAGGGAGTCTCTGATGTCATGGTACTGCTCCGTCGGCGTAGCTACCGAGCGAGAAGGGTCTTTAAATGTTCCTGGAGGGCTTCCTGAAAGCCCTCGTCCTTTTTCAGAACGGCGTCCATTCCGGGATGGGCGGCAACGAGTTCCTGCGCATCCTGGCCGGTAAGAAGTAGGAAGGGGAGGTGGATTCCCAGCTTGCCGAGTTCCTCGAAGAGCTCCGCGCCGCTCATGAACGGCATGTTCATGTCCGAGACGACTGCTGCGAATGACGGATTTTCAGCAACCTTCTCCATGGCGTCCAGGCCGCCTTCGGCAACGACCGCTTCGTATCCGGCGGCCTCCAAAGTCATGCCCGTCAGTTCTGCTGTGAACGGATCGTCGTCCACGACGAGTATCCGTATGGATATGTCACTCATCAATCAGCTCCTTCACGTTCCATTCCGGCGGACCGGATCGCTCCAGCCGCTCAATGCCTTTCGGTCGCCGTGTCGCCGTCTGTCGGCCAGGTTCAGCCTATCAGGCTTTTGACCGTATCGAGCAGATTGGACTGGTCGAAAGCCCTCTTGACGATGTAGGCGTCGGCACCGACCACGATACCCCGCTTCTTGTCCTCGTCCTTCTCCAGCGAAGTGACGATGACCACCGGCACGTGCCGGTAGCGCGGGTCGGATCTAAGTTTTTCCGTGAGCGAAAAACCGTCCAGGCGCGGCATCTCCAAGTCGGTGATGACCAGATCGTAGAGGTCGTCGCGGGTCATCTCCAGGGCCTCCTGGCCGTCCTCGGCGGTGTCCACCGTATAGCCGTAGGCCTCCAGGATGCTTTTCTCGATTTCACGGGTGTTGATGGAATCGTCCACGACCAGAATCCGCACACCCCGCTCCTCTTTGGGGGCCGGGGCCTTCCGGCCCTCGCCAGCCAGGTCGCGGGCCATGCGCATGAGTTCCGGAACGTGCAGCACGTTCACGATGCCGCCGCCCTCGCCGAGGGTGCCGCCGGTGACGAGCGTGAGGTTCTTCAGGTGCGCGGGCAGAGGCTTGACCACCCTCTCCTCCCTGCCGAGGATCTCGTCAACCAGCAGGCCGAGCTTGTTCTCACCGTCCCGGACCACGACGATAGTGGCTTTCGCCGATTGCTGGGCGCCATCGCGGTTCAGCCTGAGGATGGTTCCCAGGTCCTCCACGGGCACGATCTGCTCCCGCAGGCGTATGGCCCGCTTGTTCACGATCTCGATGATCTCCTCGCGTTCGACGAGAAGCATCTCCACGATGTAGGTGGCGGGAAGGGCGCACACGGACCGGCCGGCACACACCAGGAACAGGGGGAAAACCGCCAGGTTGAGAGGCAGGCGCAGGAGGAAGGTCGCGCCCTGGCCCTCGTGGGTGTCGATGATGACCGCGCCCTTGAGTTCGTCGACGATGCTCTTGCGGACCACGTCCATGCCCACACCCCGCCCGGAAATATCCGTGATGATCCGGCTGGTGCTGAAGCCCGGCAGAAAGATCAGATTGTTCACCTCGGCCCTGGACATCCTCCCCAGCGTCTCGGCGTCGAACAGGTGTTTGGCCAGGGCCTTCTCGCGTATCTTTTCCGTGGCCAGCCCCCGGCCGTCGTCGCTCAAGGCAATGGTCACGCCGCCGCTGTCGTAGAACGCCGACAGGGAGATGTTTCCCCTGGCCGGCTTGCCCGCGCACACCCGCTCTTCGGCGCTTTCAAGCCCATGGTCAAGGGCGTTGCGGATCAGATGCAGGAGTGAATCGCCTATACGTTCCGCGATCTTGCGGTCCAGCTCCGTGTCCCCTCCCTGGATCACGAAATCGATCTCTTTGCCGAACTCCCTGGAGAGGTCCCTTACTGTTCTCCTCAAGGGTTCGAACACGGTGGAAAGGGGGAGCATCCTCAACTTGAGCGAGGTGTCCTGCAGTTCCGCCATAAGATGGTCCTGCATGGCCAGGCCCTCGTTCAAGGACGCCACGGACTTACGCAGCGAGGCGGCAAGGGCGGCTGCCGAGTCCGGAATCCCTGCCGGCGAGTCCTGCGCGTCACGCCGTTCATCCAGCAGCCGCTCCGCTTCCATGGCGTGCCGTCTGGCCCGGCGTTCTATTGTGCGCAGTAGTTGGGCGTCGCGTTTGAGGCGGCTGTGCTCTGAGAGAATCTCTCCCATCAGCCGGACCAGGTCGTCGAGCTTGGAGGCGTTGACCCGGAGATACTCAGCCTGATGCCCTCCTGACGGCGCGCCGCTCCCAGGCGGGAGGACTTCCGGCGTCGAGGCTTCTTGCAGCGATTCTACCGGCTTGTCAGCCGCCGGTGGCTCGGCCGTCCGGTCTGCCTGCGCGCCGACTTGTGGCAGGTCAGCTTCCCCATGTGGAAGAAGCGCCACCTCCGGCTGCCCTGCGGCGCGATGCGCTCCACCATCGGCCAGCTCACCGGAAGCTACCGCGCGCAATTGCCCGAGCAGATGCCCCGCCGCTTCGTGCTTTCCCCCCGAGGAAATGCGCTCCAGCATGGTTGTCAACTCGTCCAACCCATTGAAGAGGAGGTCCGAAATCTCGCGGGTCATGGCGAGCTTGCCGTTTCGAGCCGCGTCGAGCACATCTTCCATGCAATGGGCCAGATCGCTCACGCCGTTAAGCTTCATCATCCTGGCCGACCCCTTGAGGGTATGGGCCGAACGGAAGATGGCGTTCATGATCTCGGGCTCCCCGGGGGACTTTTCAAGTGCGATCAGCCCGTCGGAAAGTTTGGAACAGTGCTCGCGAGCCTCGTCGGCAAATCGCGCCAGGAATTTGGTGTGATCGAAGGCCATGACCTCACCCGGCATGCTGGAGGATATCCAATTTATGGCGGCAAACGGCCAAGAACTGGGCGGCGTTGAACACCAGGGGGAATACCTGCCGTGCGTGTTCCTCTACCCCACATCCCTCCAGAATTTTCATGGAGGTTTCGTATGCACCCCTGGCCCTCTTCCGCTCTCCCAGGGAATACATGATTTCGGCAAGATGGAAGTGGGCCAGCCAGCAGATGGGACTTAAGTAAATGGCCTCGCGGAAATACTTCCGGGCCTGCTCTCCGTCGTCCTCCTGAAAGGCTGCCATGCCCAGCATAACCTTGGCATCCAGGCAAAAAGGGTTCAGGGCCAGCGCGTGTTGGCACTCGGCCCGGGCTTCCCGGGACCGGTGAGCGTTCATGAGGATGCTGCCCTTCAGGGTATGCGCCTTGATGAACGTGCCGTCCAACTCCAGGATACGGTCGAGGATGGCCATGGATTCGTTGGCCTTGTTGCCACGAGCCAGGCAGAGCGCTTCCTCGAAAAGCCTGTGAGCGTCCGGCGGCATGTGACGGGCTTTGACCTTCGGATTTCGATCCTGAACCTCCCGCCCGCGCAAAATAGTGGCAAGCGGGTTGCTCGCCCGCGCGGTCCTCGGAGGATGCCCGCCCCCTTTCGCGGACGGACTCGCGTGAAGCGGATCTTGCGGCCTGGGCAGCCTGAGCATGTGCCGTCTGTCCTTCGGCTGGGCGTCTGGAATCTTGCGGTAGACGAAGAGAGAGTCCCGCTCCAAGAGCGTCAGAATGCCGATATCGTGATGCAGGGTCTCCGCGGCCCCCACAAGCAGATACCCTCCGTCATTCAGGCAACCGGCCAGCCGGCGGAAGACATCCCTCTGAACCCTTGGCGGGAAGTATATGGAGACGTTGCGATAGAAGATGAAATCCTGGTTGTGCATCATGGGCGGGTATTCGTCCGCGCACAGATTGACGGCCTCGAAACGCACCGCTTCACGAAGTCCCCCGGTAAGCCGCCAGCCTCCCTCACAGTAGGGTTCGAAATACCGTTCGACAAGAGCGGGGTCCATGCCCCTGAACGATCCCTTGCCGTATTCGCCCCTGCGGGCGGCGGCCAGTACGTTCCCGTCGATGTCGACGCCGGCGACCTGGCAGGTTCTTTCCCAGTCGCCCCCGAGACTCTCGCGCAGCAGTATGGCCAGGGAATAAACCTCCTCGCCGGTTGAGCACCCGGCGCTGAGCAGCTTGACCGTCCTACTCGGGCGTTCCCGCAAAATCTCCGGAATGATTCGACCGATGACCAGCCGGAGGTAGTCCGGTTCGCGCAGGAAATAGGTCTCATTGACTGTGAGAAGCTCCACCAAGCGCCGCATCTCCTGCGGATCTCGCGAGAGCACCTCCAGGTACACGCCGGGGTTTTCCGTTTTCGTGGACGAAATTCTGCGACGCAACCCTGAAACCAGGGTTTCCTCGCGCTCGTTCTCGAAGCAGAATCCGCAGGTGTCCAACAGGAGCTTCTTGAAGGGGGCTACGTCCATATTCCCAATCCCGGCCTCGGGCGCCGTTTTGTGTCTATCTCGAGCCGTCATCGGCCGTTAGCCTGATGAGACGCTCGGGGATGTTGTCCAGGGACTCCACCCTGTCTATGCACCCCTCTCTCACCGCGGCGCCGTTCATTCCGTAGACGATGGACGTTTTCTCGTCCTGGGCCAGGGTGAACCCGCCCGCCGCCTTGATGGCCCGCATCCCCGCAACGCCGTCGTCCCCCATGCCCGTGAGGATGACCCCCACCGCCTTGGAGCCGAAGGATGCGGCGACCGACCCGAGCATGGCGTTGCAGGACGGATGGTACACATGCGCGGGGTCGCCGGGCGAAAGCAGCACCATTCCCTCCCTGGTGAGCTTCATGGAGGATTCCGACGGATTCAGGTAGACATGTCCCGGCCTGAGGACATCGCCCTTTCGCGCAGAAACCACAACGAGCGACGAAGAGGAGTTTAGCCACTCCGCCATGCCCTGAGTGAATCCATCGGCCACGTGCTGGCTGATGACGATAGGTACCGGGAATCCGGCGGGCAACCGGGTCAGAATCTGTTCCAGCGCCCTGGGTCCGCCGGTTGAGGCGGCCATGGCCACGATGCTTTTGGCCCCGCCGGGAAGGGCCAGCTCCGACCGGACGGGGGCCGGGTTTGCGGGTTTGCCCTTGGACTTCAGGTGCGCGACCACATCCACCCGCGCCAGGAGCTTGACCTTCCTGATCAGCTTCGCGCCGTTTTCCATTTCCAGGTCGGATTTCTCCACCACGTCGAGGGCGCCCCGAGACACCGCTTCGAAGGCCACCCGGACTCCCGAGTGGGAAGTCAGCACCAGAATCGGGGTGGGCTGGCGGGTCATGATGGTTTCGATGGCCTCGAGCCCGTTCATGACCGGCATCTCGATATCCATGGTGATGATGTCCGGTTTGAGGGAGGCTGCCTTGGTCACCGCTTCGAGCCCGTTGGTTGCCAGCCCGGCGATGGTCAGACCGGGGTCGCTGGAGAGGATGGTTGAAACCATCTCTCGGACGATCCGGCTGTCATCCACCACCAGGATGCGTGTCTGGCCGTCCTTCCGGGCCACGAGCTACTCTCCGCCCTTGCTGCCGGAGGGAGATTTGACCTCGTCCCCATCGTCGGTCTTGAAGGCCGACACCATGGCCTTGAGCTTGTCCGAGAGAACCGCCAGCTCCTCGGCCACCTGATTGGAGCTCCGGGAGGTATCGGTGGACTGGCGAACTCCCTGGTCGATCTCACGGATGGCCAGGAGCACCTGGCTGCTGGCGATTTGCTGCTGCTGGGTCGAGAGCGATATCTGCCTGGCCGAGTCGGTGGCCTCCTCCACTCCCTCCACCATGCTCATAAGCATGGCGGAGGTCTGGGACGCGGTATCCTGGCCCGATTGCATCATGACCGACGTCTTTTCCGAAGACATCACCAACCGGTTTACCGCGTCCAATATCTCGGTGATCTTGCCTTCGATCTCGGAAGTGGACTCCACCACGTTGTCGGCCAACCGGCGGATTTCCACCGCGACCACGCCGAAGCGCTTTCCGGCCTCGCCGGCGCTGGACGCCTCCAGGGCCGCGTTAAAGGCTATAAGCTTGGTCTGGTTCGCTATGTTGTTGATGATCTCCATAATCTTGTTGATGTCTTTCGACTTGCGCCCAAGCTCCACGATTTCGGACAGGTTGACCTGCATTTCCCGGTTGATGTTGTTGATCTTGATGGTCAGATTCTCGACCTCGCCCGCGCCGTGCCGGGTGTCGAGCAGTGTCTTGTCCGCGCGCTCCACCACTCCCTGGCTGTGCTGGGCGATCTGTCCGGCCGAGGCCGAAAGCTCTTCCATGGTGGAGGTCATCTCCGCCACCGAGCTTGAAAGTTCCGCGGCGAAACTTGTCTGCTGGCTGATAGCCCCGGAAATTGTCGCCGCATGGGAATGGAGCGCGGCAGTTACCTGGCCCACCATCCGCATGTTCTGCTTGAGGCTGGCTATGAGCTGGTTGATCCAGGCGGCCAGCTCGCCCACCTCGTCCGAGGTGAGCACGGGAACCTGGATGGTCAGATCGTTGTTGAACCCTTTCATGATGCGGGAAATGCTCTCCACCGGCCGGGCGATGAAACGGTTCACGAGATAGCCCGCGCCAGCCACCAGAAGGATCATGGCCCCCACCGCGAGGCCGAGTTCGATGAGTATCGAGTTCACCACTTCCTGCTTGATCCTGGCCTGCTCGGCGGTGGCTGCTTGGTCGATGTCGTCGATGTAGTGCCCTGAGACCACGATCCATTTCTTGGCGGGGATTGACATCCCGTACGACAGCTTCGGACGGAGGTGCTCCTGCCCGGGCATTTTCCAGGAGTATGTGAGAAAACCTGAGCCGGCTTCACGGACGATTTTATTCAATTCCTGGCTTATGTAGACACCGTTCGGGTCCTTCAGGTTGGTCTGATCCGTCTGGTCCAACGCCGGATCGGGATGAGCCAAAAAGAAATTGTTGTAGTCCTGCAAATAAATGTATCCCGTGTCGCCGTAGCGCATGAGCATGATCGTTTTTCTGGCGTCTTCCAACGACAGGTTCTCGATAAGCTTGACCGCCATCTCCACGTAACTTTTGACCTGAGCCTTGCGTTCTGATAGGAGCGTTTCTTTATACGCGACCGCTCTTTCTTCACCGCGCCTCACGGTGATGAAAGCGGAGACGGTTGTGACGACCACTGTCGTGAGCAATACTGAACATGCAATCAGGCTTAACACCTTTCTGCGCAACGTCATCTTCATGAACAGACTCCTTGGCTGACGCAATGCAACGGCAGGCATATTTTCACTCAACGCCCTGCCAATCGGTTCAAATCCACGAGGATATACACGCGCCCCTCGCGCAGAAGCACGCCCCACATGCCCTTGCGGAGGGCATACGGTTCCACGAGGGATGGCATGGGGCGGACATGCTCAACCTCCGCCACCACGATGTCCTCAATGTCGCCGATGACCATGCGCGAGGAGCTCCCATCCCCGCCGCGCAGGATGGCCACCACCGGGGCGGTGGTGGCCGGACCGGTCTGGTATCCCGCTTCCCGGTGGAACCAGAGCGGTTCGTCGGCTCCGTCGTCCGCTCGATAGACCGAGGTGGACGCCACCTGGTCAGCGTCGACCCCGAAATGGACCCCACCAAAACGAAAGAGCAGGACCTTGATCGGGAAAAAGGTCCGGTAGCCGGCCGTTTCGATCACAAAGTGACCTTGCCCGCCAGCTTTCCGATGTCCAGAAGCGTCGCGGTGCGGCCGTCCATGTGAATCTCGGCTTCCACGAATTCGCGAGCCGGGCCGTCCAGAGTCGACAAGGGGGGGTGCAAGGCCGATTTAGGGATGTCGGCTACATCTTCCACGGCGTCGATGATGATCCCCGAGCGGAATCCCTCTTTTTCGGCCATGACGATCAATGACTTGTCTCCGGTTTCCCGCCCGCCGCCCAGAAAAAAGGCGATGTTCACGACGGACTCGATATCTCCGCGGACGTTGATCAGGCCGGGCAAAAAATCCGGAAGGGACGGCACAGGATGTATGTCACAGTCGGAAATGATTTCCTTGATGTCGCAACCGTGAAAGGCGTAGGCCTTGCCGCCGATGCTCACAATGACGATCTTGACTTTTTCTTCCTCGACGTTGACGACTTCCTTACTCTGATGCGTCCGCCGAACCTCATCCAGAATGTCCTCCCCTCTGCGGGAATCATGACCAGAAACCATCATCAATTCTCCAGTATTACAAACTTTCCTGTCAAGAACAAATCCGCACGGAAAAATTTAGCTTTCGCTTTGACTCTGAAAGCGCCATCACACACTCGTAATATAAAAAAATGCAGTGCAGAAAAGCATGCCAGAACAGAGCATTTCCCCACTCCTGCAAAGTGTTATACCGAAATATACGGTATAACAAACCAAAAATAAATTATATCCCGCCACGCCGCGATCTGCAAGAAAAAACCTAGCATCCGTCCGTCACAAAAAGATGGCCTGGAAGCGATGCCACGTCCAAAACGAAATACTAGACGCAAAACAACCGCGAGATACTGCACAAATAAGTGGCGCATTTTAGAATTACAGGCAAAATAAGGATCAGGAATGCATCCCGGCCCATATGGGACATGGCCTTTTGGATAATCATCCGGTCGATAGCTTTCATGACGCGATCGATTGGTGCGCGGCGGTAGGTCCATCGCGCGTCTTGACTAGGAGGACTGACGGTCATGGTGGCGTTGGTTTCGAACAGGAGTATTTCGCCCTTGTCAGTGAGACTGAAATCAATCCCACCATAATCAAGATTGAGCACGTCGCATATAGTTTTTAGCGTCTTCATGGCGCCCTGCCCAAGAACTTTGGGCATATTATTTAGAAACGCCTCTTCCTCAGCACGATTTTCAGGATTGTCAGCCATCTCCGCAGTTATGTAATGTATTTTCCATTGATGCGAAATTGCAAGGTGTAACGGATAGAGCTTTTTATCAATAAACATAACGCGAAATTTTCGGATCTTGCCATCAGCGTTGCACGCATCCAAAAACTGAATTACTGTTATATCTTGTCCTGGTAAAAGTTTCAGAGCTTCCGCCATGTCGTGCGCGTTTTCGATCTTGAAAAAATATCTCCCATTATTAAATCCAGGTGCACGCAGTAAAAATGGAACCGTATAGCCTTTGGAGGCAAGTACATCAAAACAATCTGGTTTATCTAGTATATTACGAGACATAATCTCCATGAATGGAGTGATTAGCCCCGGAATATGCATAAGGCGCCTGGCCATGGAGACTCGGCCGGTCCTGAGCACCGATGCCGGCGAATTGAGTACTGGAGCTGAAGACAATGAGATCACTTTTTCGGCCGTTTCAAGCGCCTGTTTGCAGAGATCGGCATTGCCAATAGCATTTATAATCAACTGATGCGGTGGCAAAGGTGGCGTCAAGTCACAGTACTCCACAAACATTACTGTTACGGAATATATTCGATCGCTCAAAAACTTTTGCAACCGGGCATTGCCTCTTGTTGCCGATACCAGCAGGAGAACGTGAACAGGCTGTCCTTTCCCTCGATAAGGCACGATGATTTTAGACCTGTATTTAAATCCAATCCTCCGGTGATGTTCTGCCGCATCTTCGTTCCCTAGTTTCTCAAAAAGGCTGGCAAGACCTTGATGGGCTTCGGCATGATCAAAATCTAGAAGTAGTGCTTTTTCATAATGTTCACGAGCAGAATCGAATTCTTCGTTTTGAAGCAGTAAATTTGCAAGATTGACATGTCCCGTTGGATTGTTTGGGTGCTGCAATACAGCCTCGGCGTAACACGTCCGCGCATCTTTTTTTCGTCCAATCGAGCACAACAACGTCCCCAGGTTATTTATTGCGCCAAAATGAGCGGGGGAAAGGGTCAACACATATGCATAAGCAAGTTTGGCCTCGTTCGTCCTGCCGAGACTCCAAAGGAGTTGCGCGCGCTTAAAGGCCGGCTCTACAGCATGAGGGTCCCTTGCCAATTGTTCATCAACTCCGCTTAACATTGCCTCCCAGAGAATATGCTCCGGGATGTCGTCATCTACCGCTTCCAGCTCATCCTCTATATTACTCAAGGGTTCCACCTTAGAATTTTAGTCAAAAATATTTAAAACAGAATCGGCGCTTCCTCATCACCACGACCCCTTGGCCGGGCAACGAACTTCTACCTGCGATAGCATCTGGGTAAGGTCAAGGGGGACTTGGCGCAACTTGCTCTGGGGTGAACGCGTTGGACTTCGTTTTCGTGGGTTTAATCATAACAATTCTTGGCAATCGTGACCAATTAACATAGAAACTGGTTTGAATCAGGAGGAACGTGCAAAATCAACAAGGAGGTGGTGCGTCGTGACACCCATCTACAATATCTTATCTTTTCAGTCACATGACGTAGAAAAGCTTTCCATCGGTAGCCCCTTTTTATTCAACATTGAGATTATCCTTATATTTATACTTCTTTTTTACATCCAGAAAAAAAGCCCTCCCCAAATCTTGTTTAGCGTTGACCTTTCAAACACCATAAAAGGAATAGCCATTTTATTAATAATCGTACACCACCTGTGCCGACATGCGCTTAATAACGCAAATGACCTATATCTTTATTACCATGTTGGCACCATAGGGGTTTCATTGTTCTTATTTTTGTCAGGATATGGATTAAATGAGTCATTCCTAAAAAAGGGATTAAATTCTTTTTTCAAAAAAAAATTACTCAATATATACATACCCTTCACCTTGATAAACATCCTTCTAATTACATTAAATATATCCCTCTTGGGACAAGAATACAATTATACTAAAACTGCCAAAGTTGTGACTGGTGTTATTCTAGAGGATAGAAATTTTTGGTACATGGGCATACTTTTCTTTTGGTATACATTATTTTTTTTATTGAGCAGAACAAGTGCCTTAAACAAGTATAGATTGTTATTGCTTACTATTTCCGGTTTTTGCATTGTTCTTTCTTCCGGATTTCCAGACAACATAAAAAGCAGCTCCCTTGCGTTCCCATTTGGAGTAATTGCGTCTGAATATAAAACAACAATTATTAACACTATTCGTTCATTGAACACTAGCCGCAAAATTGCCCTACTTCTTTTCCCATTTTTGCTTATAACAATATTAAAACTTCAATCCCTTTATGACCTCGAATCCTTTTACAAATTTACACTTATTTTAGTGCCAGCAACGATATTCATACTTTTCAAGCTTCCAGTGTCAGAATTTGTTGGTTTGACTGTAGTCACTTTAATCGGAGGACTTTTTTGCTTTAGAGCCGAAAATGTTAGCATGGTTGCAACATACATCGCTGAAGGATTTGTCCCCTTCTCACTGACCATCGCGTTGAAACGATTGGCCGGTGAAAATTGCTCTATAATATTTAACTTTGTAGGAAAATACAGTCTTGAAATATTCCTCCTTCATGGTTCATTTATGTATTCATATGATTTCATACTATACAAACTTCCTCTTGAAATATCTTTTTTGATATATCTAGCTTTTATATTGACTATTTCTGTCTTCATGCGAAAGATATCTAGCGTTGTAACATCAATTATAATCAACTAGACGTCCAGTTGTCATTCTTACAAAATGAACTGCTGTTTATTTAATTCGACGCATTATTGTCACAAACTAGACCAGCTTCTAAAATTGTTAACGTAATATCAGCCTGATATTTTCAAGTACCTTTTTCAGCTAATGATACCTTGCCATTAATAACATTGGCCCCATGGTTTTGCTAGAGCATATAAAGTGCAGATACGGCACACCGTAGAATCAAATTTACTATTTTCCAGACATAGAATCAGGTAAAGAGAGATCGCCAGACTATGGTTTCAGGCTTGCGGTAATCGGACCTCCACCAACCCCATCGCGTCGTGGGAGCGGTGCCGCATGCTGGGTTTGAAGCTGTGCATATCAACCCACAAGAGGTCCGAACCGATTGGCCCGGGCGGATTCGATTTGGCATTCTGTTTGCTACTATTGTGGTAACCATGCCGGGAAAACGGCCCATGGCTCAACAACGTCGGCAAGAAGAACGTCACAAAGCTTTCAGGAGTCGGAAATGACAAATGTCGGAAGTTTAGGAGCCTACAGCTTGGATTTGTTGAACTTATTGTCGTATAGCCAGAAATCCGGCGCGAATGGATCGGCATCGGCTCAAGGGACCTCGCCCAATCAATCGTCAGGCGTGACGCAAACCGGTGGTAATTCGACGAGCGGCAACACTGCGTCCGGTCAATCTTCAAACTTCGTGTTGACGCCAGTTATATTCACTACCAATCCCGTAACGGGATCAGCGGTCGCTACACAATTTCAAGTCTATACCGGCACATCCTCCTTGCCGCCCGTCAGCTTGACCGCGGATCAACTCAAGGCCATCCAGGAAGCCCCAATAACGACACCGCAACTTCCCTCAATTGACTACAATAACGCCCGGAGTGTGCTTGAAAGTGCCGACCCTAATCACGATGGCACGATCAGCCAATCCGAATTGGAGTCTATTGCCGTCTCTTGCGGAAGCAACTCCGCGCAAGCCGATGCGTTATTTAAGGAACTCACACCTAATGGTGGCGATTCCATCAACATAAATCAGATCTTGAATACTTTGGAAAGCACCTATCCGTCTGCGTCATAACTCAAAACATACATATCAATTCCTTTTAATATATACTTGTGTAATTTCAGTGCAAGGCGGCATTCATCTCATTGAGACTGGAATAGTTTCCTGATTTCGTGAGCATGACGCGGGCAGCAACGAAAATGTGATTGACTGCTCTTCGCGCCACCGTCTTCTTTGACGCAATGTCTCGGCAATTTTAACCGAGAGCGGAATGCTCCCGGCAAATTATGCCGCGCCGGTTTTAGATTCTGTTTCAACCACTCCCTAGATAGTAAAATTTCTTGACATACCGCCCCAAAGACCTGTGCAAGAAAAGGGCGTGATCCGGGTAGCTCATCCCCCGCGGTGAGCTATTAGGATACTCAGTCCGGTATCACTGGTCCCGGCGAGGGCGTCCCCAGGGGATTTGAACCCCGGTTCACTCCGCGCGAAAGACCAGGCCCTATCCACCACTCCTACCGGTTCGCAATTCGTTCAGACCGCTGCTCCTCCTTGAGCCTCTCCTTCCGCATCCGACCCAAGTCTGGCAGCGGTCGCATCCTCCACCTCCACCTTATCAATGACATTTCCCGAGTGAAAATTCCTCTTGCCAAATTTCAAACCAGAATTTAATCACAGTTTAAATTCTGGTTTCAAACGAGGTTTGACATGAACCAAAGCGCCACCTGGACGCGCATCATCGAAGCGGCCATAGAGGTCTTCCTGGAAAAGGGCTACGATTTAGCCACAATCCGCGACATCTGCTCCAGGGCGGAAGCGAACGTGGCTGCCGTGAACTACCACTTCGGCTCCAAGGACGCCTTGCGCGCCGCAGCGCTCGAGCGCATCATATTCTCTTGCTACGAAAGCTACCCCATGTCTGAAGGACTCGCCGAGGCCGCCTCCCCGGAAGAGCGTTTGCACCGTTTCATTCGCAACCTGCTCCGCCTGAACTTCCCGGAAGACCGGGAGCACGCCCGCCGCAGCAAGCTTTTTTGGTTGGAGCTGGCAAACCCGAGCCCGGCCCTGCAACCGATGGTGGAGCGGTTCATGCGCCCGATCAAGGACACTCTGGAAGCCATTATTCTGGAGATAGCCGGCCAGCTCGCCCCTGAGACGCTCCGGCTATGCGTTGAGTCAATTGCTGCACAGGACGTCTTCCACGCCCAGAACAGAGCCATCCTTACCCAGCTCTACCCGGATAACACCTATGACCACCGCGACGTGGAGCGTCTGGCCGACCACATTTACCGTTTTTCCCTGGCCGGCCTGCAAGCCGTACAGGAGGATGCGCGCCGGCGGGCTTCTTGAGTTCCTGTCCGTGGTGATGCCCGAGCGTGATGACCGGGAGCAAAAATAATCAGTGATCACCCTGTTCTCGAAGGTCCAGCGTCGACCCGGACCCTGCTCCAAGGAGGCAACGAGATGATACAAGACGCCAGGAACGAACCGGAAATGGATACACTTACGATTTCCCCCCGCATGCGAAGCCGCGCGACCATCGCGCTGACCATCGCGCTGGCCGTGGCAGCCGCATCGGGAACTGGGCTGTGGTGGTGGCACAGCAGATCCTTCGAAACCACCGACGACGCCTTCATAACCGCCCATGTCACGGCCGTGTCCCCGCAAGTCGGCGGGCGCGTGGTGGAGGTGCTGGTGGAGGACAACCAGAAGGTCAATGCCGGAGACGTCCTCCTCAGACTGGACCAGGCGCCGTTCCAGGTCAAAGTGGACCAGGCGCGGGCCGACCTGAACGAGGCCACGCAAAAGCTTCAGGAGGCCCGGGCGCAGCACCAGGTCGCGCTGGCGACCGCCGACCAGGTCCGGGCGGACGCTGCATCGGCCGAATCCCAGGCCGCGAATGCCGAAACGGACTACAGACGCTACAAGAACCTCGTGGCCAGCGGCGCCGTGTCCCAGCAGGCCCACGACAACGCCGAGACCCAGGCCCGAACCTCCGCCTCGGCGCTGCTGTCCGCGCGCAAGCGTTTGACCGCCGCCGTGGCCCAGGCTGAACTGGCCGGCACAAAAATCCTTACGGCCCAGGCGGAGGTGGAGAGGAACCGCGCCACCCTGGACCAGGCTCTGCTGGATCTCTCCTATACCGAGATCAAGTCCCAGGTGAACGGCCGGGTGACGAAGAAAGCCGTGGAGCCCGGGGACTACGTGCAGACGGGCCAGAACGTGCTCGGGCTGGTGCAGGACGACGTCTGGGTGGTGGCCAACTTCAAGGAGACCCAACTCACGAACATGCGCCCGGGCCAGCCCGTAGCCATCACCGTGGACACTTATCCCGACCGGGAATTCCATGGGCGCGTGGAGAGCATCCAGGCCGGCACCGGAGCGGCCTTCAGCCTGCTGCCCGCCGAAAACGCCTCCGGCAACTACGTGAAGGTTGTGCAGCGCGTTCCGGTGAAAATAGTGTTCGACCTCATCAACGGAGAAGCGTGGCATCTGGCGGCGGGCATGTCCGCGATTCCCCAGGTGAAGGTGCGTTGAAGCCATGACGCAAGCCCATGAACCCTGGAGGCCGTCGGCCAACCTGTGGGCCATCGCCATGGCGGTCATGCTGCCCAGCATCATGGAGGTGCTGGACACTACCATGGCCAACGTGGCCCTGCCTCAGATGGCCGGCAGCCTCGCTGCCAGCCAGGACGAATCCACTTGGGTGCTCACGAGCTATCTGGTGTCCAACGCCATCGTGCTGCCCATGACGGACTGGCTCTCGGCGCGCATCGGCCGCAAGCGGTTCCTCATGATCTGTGTGGTTTTTTTCACCCTGGCCTCCGCCTGGTGCGGCGCGGCCACCAGCATGCCCATGCTCATCCTGGCCCGCGTCATCCAGGGCGCGGCCGGGGGCGGCCTGATCCCCCTGTCCCAGGCCATTCTCATGGAGAGCGCCCCGCCCGAAAAGCGCGGCATGGCCATGGCCGTATTCGGGCTGGGCGTGATGGCGGCTCCCGTGGTCGGTCCGGCCCTGGGCGGCTGGATCACGTACAACTATTCCTGGCGCTGGATGTTCCTCATAAACGTGCCCGTGGGCATGGTGGCCCTGTTCCTGTGCCAGGTTACCCTCGAGGACCCGCCCTACCTCAAGGCCGCCAAGAAACGCGGCGGCGCGGTGGATATCATCGGTTTCTGCCTCATGGCCTTGTGGCTGGCCACTCTCCAGGTCGTTCTGGACAAGGGTCAGGAGGCGGACTGGTTCGAGACCCCGTGGATAGCCTGGTTTTCGGCCGTGAGCGTCGTGTCCATGCTTGGCTTCATCATCCGGGAGCTCACGGCCGAGCACCCCATCGTCAACCTGCGGGTGTTCAAGAACGTGAACTTCGCTGTGGGTACCGGACTCATGGCCATGCTCGGCGTGCTGCTCTACGCCACCGTCACCCTGCAGCCGTTGTTTCTGCAGCAACTCCTGGGGTACACCTCGCTGGACAGTGGCATGGCCCTGAGTCCGCGCGGCATAGGAGCCATGATCTCCATGATCCTGGCAGGCAAACTTGTCGAAAAGACGGACGGCAGGGTGCTCATCGGTCTGGGCTTTGCCGTGCTCGGCATCGCCTCGCTCCTGTGCGGCGTCATCAACCTGGAGATCAGCCAATCGTCCATCGTGTGGCCCAACGTGCTCATGGGCCTGTCCCTGGGGTTCCTCTTCGTTCCCCTTTCCACTGTGGCCCTGGGCGCTCTGCCCCAGCAGGACATCGGCAACGCTTCGGGCATCTTTAACCTCATGCGCAACCTCGGCGGCAGTATCGGCATCTCTCTTGTCACCACCCTGCTCGCCCGCGGCACCCAGACGCACCAGAACTTGCTGGCCGGAAACATGAGCCGGTTCAATCCCCGCTTCATGGAATACTACCAGGCCGTGGCCGGCCGTCTGTCCCAGAGCTTCGACCCCGTGTCGGCAAAGCGTATGGCCATGGGAATACTCCAGGGCATGCTCGGCCAGCAGGCCAACCTGCTGGCTTACGTGGACAACTTCAGGCTCCTGGGCGTGGTGTCCCTGGCCTGCGTGGCTGCGGTCTTGCTGCTGCGCAGGCAGAAAACGGTCCCCGGAAGCATCTCCATACACTGACCTTTTGACCGCCGACGAGGATGCTTCGGGAACGCAAAGCATTTTCCTCCGGCAGATGGACAAGCATATGCAACGACTTGGCGTACTGATTCTGCTGGCGCTGGTCTCCGGCTGCATGGCCGGTCCCAACTACCACAAGCCCGACCTTCCCGCAGGCAAGGAGTGGGTCGAATCGAACGGGACGGAGCAGGCCAACACGTCATCAAACCAGCCCTGGTGGCTCGTCCTGGGCGACGACCGACTCAATGCCTTGATGGACAAGGCCCTTGCCGGCAACCAGGACGTCCAGGTGGCCCTGGCCAGGATCAAGGAGACCCAGGCCGGCCTGGGCGGGGCCGTGGCCCAGCTTCTGCCCAACAGTTCCGGCGAACTCTCGGCCGCTCAGGTCCAGCCGAGCACCGGCTACGGCTTCAAGCTCCAGACCCAAACGCAGGCGAATCTGAACATCAGCTGGGAGATCGATCTCCTGGGTGGGAACCGGCGCGAACTCCAGGCCAGAATGGCCGAAACCGACGCGGCCTATCTGAATCGGGATGCCGTCCTCCTGGATATGACCATCGAGGTGGCCAGGGCATATGTGCAACTGCGCAATGCAAACGCCCAGATCAAGGTCCTTAAGACCAACATCGCCACCCAGAGCGACATGCTGCGCCTGACCACACTGCGCAAGCAGTACGGACTCGGATCGGAATTGGAGGTCTCGCAGGCCGCCCGGCAGGTCTCAGCCACCAAGGCGGACCTGAACCCGCTCCTCTCCCAGCGCGCCCAGGCCAGGCATCGCCTCGAATTGCTGCTCGGCCGACTGCCGGGGACGCTCCCTGAACTGGACCAGGTCGACGCCGGATTGGAGCCGCCCCAGACCAAGCTGGTTCTGGATTCTCCGGCCAACGTGCTGGTCAAACGCCCCGACGTGGCCCTGGCGGAACGCCAACTGGCGGCAGCCGTGGCCCGCGAAGGCGTCACCAGGGCCGCTTGGCTGCCACGCATCAGTCTTTCAACGCTGCTTGGCACCATGGGCGCCAATCCGAACAACCTGCTCTTCGAGGGCGGCCAGACCTCCTCGCTGGGAGGGGCCGTGACCGAGCCCTTGCTCGATTTCGGCCGCATCGCCGCCCAGATACGAGCCTCGGACGCCAGGGCCCAGGCCCAGCTGGCCAATCTGAAGCAGCGCTCGCTCAAGGCCATGTCCGAGGTGGAGACCGCCCTGGCCGTCTACACCAACGCGGAACACCGCCGAAAGGACCTGATCGATACCGAAGCCAAGTCTGAAGAAACTCTGCGGCTCTCGCGCAAGCTCTACCTGGACGGGCTGGGACAATTCCTGAACGTCCTCGACGCCCAGCGCGACCTTCTGACCGTCCAGCTGGCCCGCACGGAGTCGGACGCAGCGGTGGTGGGGGCCATCGTGGACCTGGAGTCGGCCATGGGAGGCTCGACGTTCCCGGAAAAACCCTTGCCGCCCAAGAACGATCCGCCCCTGATGCAGATCTCCCTGCCGGATAAACTCACCGCACCACGCCCGGCAAGCCACCCGGCGGCGCAATGATCTTGGCGGCTCATCCTCCTTGCGGCGCCTGCGTACGTACCGGGAGGGCGCTTCAATACGTTTCACCAAGTGAAGAAGAGTCAACGCCCATGAATGATTATGAACTCTTTAGAGCCCTGCGAGAGCCGCCGCCAGCCCTGGAAGAGCTGAGGGTCGGACGGGCGTACGTGCTTCTGGAACTGGCCGGGGACCACAGCGTTGCATTTGCGGAGGTCATCTTGCGCGAGGTCCGCATGGACCTCCAGGCCATCGCAGTGACTGCGTTCGTGATCCACTCCACCAACCACGAGACCTTGCCGGCCGGTAAAGCCATCGTGCGCACGGCGAGCCGGACCACGGCGGGAGTGAGGCGGAGCTGGCACCTCGCGCCGATATAGGGCGGCTCAGGGCGGAATCTGGTGAAATACGGCTCGGGTTTTGGGGGAAAGAAACAGGGACCTTCGGCTGTTCTACCGTCAGTCCTTGTATTTCCTTACTGAAAGTCGCCACGCTCAAGAGGTGGCGTGGACAAGCGTGTGGACAGCCTTTCGGCGGAAGCACTGCACTCAGGGTCAGGAAAAGAGGTCTTTATTTCTCCTGATCGACCTGCTTGATGATTGTCTCCGTGATGTCAATGGACGGATCAACGTAAGCGAAACCATTTTTATCCTGGATGCTCAAGAGACCGTGGGCCTTGGCATACTCGGCCAGGACCTTGTTGATCTTGTCCAAGACAGGCTTGTACTTGGCGGTCTCCACGTTGGTTACATCCTGACGAAACTGCTGATTCGCCCCTACATATGCATTGACGAGCCGCTGCAGTTCATCCTTCTTGCCGGATTTGGGATCAGAAAGGGCCGGATCGTTTTGGAGCTGGCGGATGGCCTCTTCCTGCTTCTTCAGATCACTTTGCCGGTCGGCGAACTCGTGCTGGATGTCCTGGCTCACCTGGATGCCGGCATTGCACTTGGTCACGACTTCCTTGGAATTAATCACCGCCATGCCGGTTTGTTTCCCTTCCGTGTGGCACCCGGCAATGACAACCATGGCCAGCAGGACCAACACTATGGAGAACTGTCTGCTCACAATCGGTTTCTTTTTCATAGATTCTCCGGATTCTGATCCAGCAGGCTTCGGGTTTGATTGAGATCTCACGTCATGGCCAAGTATTTTATGATCTCTTATATGCACAACAATATCAATGTTGTTTTTTCATATTTTTAAGTGACAATCTTTGTATTGGAGTTCGCCGGTTTGCTCCAAGCATCACCAGTTTGCATTCGCAGTGGATCAAAATTGGAGCAAATTCCCTCGCCATTATGATGATAAGCCATGTCGCTTGAATGCCTTCAAAATTGCAACAAGATTATCCAATCTATGGGGGCCCTACTGATTTTCCGAAATAAATGCAAGGCCGAACGAATGTCATGTAAGGAATGACACGATAGAGTGCTTGGAAACAAAATTCAAATAGACCAAGATTCGTGACTAGCTGTCAGTTGACTTTGAATTCCTGATGTAATTCAGGATAACATTACGTAATGTATCGGTTTTTATTTGCTGCGCATAGTGTAAACTCCGTTCCAGTCTTCACCTGGAGGCACGGCCAAGTACTCCTCGCAACGTTTGAGTAATATTGTTGACGAAGCATCCCTGCCATTTTTTAACTTGTGCGTTTCCATGAAAACTTTGGCGGCATCAGACCACTGTCTGTTCAAGTAGAGATCCAAGCCAAGCTCGTACCGCATGGCAAAGTCAATCAGTCGCTGCTCGACTCCGCCCACTGGACCGAGCAGTTCATAAATTAGGATCGCCGTGGATTTTCCCTTCACAGCAACAACATCCAGCTTCCGCACCGCAAATTGATCGCAAGTTTGAGCTAAACACGATTCGCTTAAGATTATATGCGTTCCATAGTATTTATTTAAGCCTTCCAAACGGCTGGCAAGATTAACATTATCTCCTATCACAGTGTAGTTCATACGATCTGGAGAGCCAATATTGCCAACAATTACCTCGCCGGTATGGAGCCCTATCCGGGTGTCGAAGACAGGCTGCCCGCTTACAGTCCAGCGATTGTGGAGATCGGCCAGAAAAGCCTCGCAAGCCAAGGCAGTTGAGCAGGCCTGGATCGCGTGATTGTCATTAGGCACCGGCGCACCCCAGAAGGCCATGACGCAGTCGCCAATGTACTTGTCAAGAGTACCTTTATGGTCGTTGATAACTGAGCTTAAACCTTCGAAGTAGATTCCCAGGTTTTCAACCAGTCTTTCCGCACTCAGCTTTTCCGAAATGGAAGTGAAATCGGCTATGTCAGAAAAAAAGATGGTCAGTTTCTGGCGCTCGCCTTCCAGCACTGCCTCCTTGCGTTGTTCGTTCAGATAAACGACCAAGTCGGCTGGAACGTATTTTTTAAACGAGCGTAAACCATTTCTCATGTTAACGACGGCTTCGGATATACGGTGGACCTCAAACAACCGCGTGTTAACAATGACATCGGAACCAAGTTCTAACTTTCCGATCTTTTCGACTTCCACGGAAAGCGCGGTGAGAGAACGCGAAATTGCTTTGGAGATTGCGAAACCTATTCCCAAGGTGACCAGGGTCAAGAAGGCGATTCCTGCGATGATGTAACGCCTTATTTTGTTGATTGAGGCCATAATATCGTCTTTTGGAATCAAGATTCCAATTGTAAATTTGTTATGGTTTATGTTCATAAACTCAGTCATTCTGCATACGTATTGTTTTGAATCACTTGACGTAAATTCAATAAAACTTGCACCTTTTCCAATAGCCTGATTTATGAGATAAATTTCAATAGATTTTCTGATGTTGATGTCAGGGAGTTGATCCAATGGATAAAGATCATAAGGATTTTCCTTGTTCACCGAATTAGTTCTCACCAGTTGGTTTAAATCTGAATCGTCCTTAATGGGAACGGCAATGACCTGACCTTTCTCATTGAGGATGAAAGCTTTGCCGTTTTGAAGAATATTCAGAGTGGCCAGAAACTCAGACAGGGTGACAACGTTCATGTCAATGTAGGAGATGGCCAGCAACTTTCGCTCAGAGTCGTAGACCGGAGTGACGCAGGAATATACAAACTGTTTGCGCAGTGCTGAAACGTACATGTCTGTCCAGCTTGTCTTGCCGTTTTTCATTGCCGTAGCCCACCACGGCCTGGTGCGAGCGTCGTAGCCCGTTGCCAGATTCTTGATTGTATTCTGGAATTTTGGATCGTCGTTGTAGGCTGGGTTAGAGTGTTGCCAGCTCATACGCACGCTGTTCTCATCACGAACGTACGATCTCTTGGAGATGCTGTTGTCTGGCATACGTTCAGCCTTGAACTTGTCTCCCGATGGAAGCGCGATGTCTACGGAAGTGAATCCTGTGTTGGTAGAGATCCATTCAGCAGCGGTATCCATGAGCTTCTGGTCGTCATGAAGATTCAGAACACCGTTGTGAATCAAGAATTCTAGCTGGGAGTTAGCCATCTCAGCAGAGTCAAAAAACAACCTGGTCTTTTCGATAATACCTTTTGACACCTCATTTGTGAGGCTCTCTGTCAGCAAGAGCAATGAACGACTGCTACCGATGTAGTAAATTATAAATACCGAAAGTGACGTGAAAAGCGTCAGCGTTGTAACGACAGTGGCGAATGTGAAGCGGAGGGATATTTTCATACTTTCTTATTTCCCAAGCTTTTTGGAAACAGGCGCGCCGGCGCCAATCTGGCAGGCCAAGCCTTCCCCCTCGGCGCGCCTTATTCCAGCTGCGCCCCTTAGCCGAAAAGCCGTCCAGGTTCTGTCAGGGATTTCCGTGATTCTCTGTAGCGGAATTTAGGGACAGCCCCAGGACGGGGCTGTCGAAAACGGCCAGCCGGTCAGGCGCGGCGCTGAATGGCCAATTTGCGAAGCTCTTTCATGCTGGGGAGCCCGAGTTTCTTGATGATGCGGGCGTAATAGGTCTCCACGGTGTGGGCGCTGATATGCAACGCCTGGCCGATCTCGGCGCTCGTCTCGCCGCTCCCCAGCCTGTTCAAGATCTGCTCCTCCCGGGAACTCAACTCGGCAGCCCCGCCGTCGTCTTGGCGGTGGAGATGGCTGGCCAGGCTGCGCATGACCCGGGGACTGGTGTAGCGTTGCCCGGAAACAATTTCGGCGATGGCCTCGATCAGCACGTTCGCGACTTCGCGTTTGGTGACGTAACCGCGGGCCCCGCGGTCAAAGGCCCGCTCGATGACTCCCCAGTCCTCATGCATGGAATAGATGAGCGTCGGGATGTTCCGGGACGAGAGGTCGTCGATCAGATCCAGCCCGGACTCCTCGGCCAGGGACAGATCCACCACGGCGATCTCGGCACCGGACGCGTCGATACGGCGGAGGACCTCCGCCCGGCTCCCCGCCTCGGCACAGATCGTATGACCAATCTGGGTCAGCAGGAGGGAGAGCCCGTTTCTCATGACCGGATGATCGTCGATCAGAAAAATACGCACGCTGCCGGTCTCAGCCTTGCCCATCGTCTTCCTCCTGTCTTGTCGCCGCGCCATCCCGACCTTCGGCGTCCTTCCCGCAGGTCAGGGAGCATACTACCACGGTCCCGCGCGGGGCGGCATCGGCGACCAGGACCTGCCCCCCGATCATCCTGGCCCGATGGAGCATGATCCGCATGCCGAGTCCTCCCTTTGTTCGGGCCGCCGCACCTCGGCCTATGCCGTCATCGCAAACGCTTAGGGTGAGGCGTCTGTCCGGCCCGCATTCAAGGGAGATAACGATCTGGTTGGGCTTGGCGTGCTTTACGGCGTTGGCCACCGCCTCCTGGGCGATGCGATAGAGCTGGACCACGTGCCCGTTCGTGCAGTCGGCGCAGGCCAGATTCTGGTGAAATTCTATGGATACGCCGCTGGATTCGCTCACGCTGCAGGCCAGCTCTTCCAGGGACGGCCCCGCGCCCTCGTTGGCGTGTTCCACGGGCCATAGCCCCCGGGACAGGTCGTAGGCTTGGCTGACCGAGTCCTCCAGCAGCGCGGAGATTTCCGACACTTCCGCGGCCACGCTCTGGTCCGCCAGGGAGCGGCGCTCCAGGGCCGAACAGCGCAGCCGAATACCGGCCAGCACCTGGCACAGGCCGTCGTGCAGGTTGTGGCTCAGGCGGCGGCGCTCCTCCTCGCTGACGCTTATTATCTCGCGCTCCAGGCGGTTGCGCTCCTCCATTTCCGCCCGCAGGGCGATGTTGCTGGCCTCCATGTCCTGAGACAGGTTTGCCACGGAGGTGAAGGCCTTGGAAAAACGCTGGGCCAAGGCGAAGGCCTGGGACAGGACGAACGCGGTTATTCCTATGGGAAAAAACGTCTCCGGATTTGTGCTGAAGAGATGGAGGTAAATCTCATAGAGGGTCGTTGCCCCCAGGATGCCGTTCCCGCACAGCAGGAACAACGCGCTGTCATGGCCACGCCTGACACACAGCCCCAGCAATACCAGATAACAAATGTTTATCACGAGCGATGATGCGGCAACCACGGGAAGAACATTGTATATAACGTGATTCGGCAGAAACAGCATTATGAATATCACTGCAAGGCTTCTTAGGTCGCAAAAATATAAAATATAATCGTTAAATTCGCTTTTGTATAACGACCTATAAAATCTGTATAGCAACGAAGGACAGGCTGTTCCAAAAACATAACAAATTTTGTCTATGTAAGCTGTATTTATATTTGAAAATATAAATTTAATCAACCATTCAGATGAGTCCATCGAAATGTAAAAAAATGTCAATAAAATACAATATACCCCAAAATATAGCGCAGAAGCATCGTTTTTTCTTAGGATATAAAGGACAAAATGGTAGATTGACATGACCAAAAGGGTGCCCATGAAAAACATCGACCAGCACCACGTGCGAAGGTGCATTTCTTCAAGTTGGACTGGCTCAGCCAGCAATATCGGGTAATGTACGCCTCCACGGCGATAGTAATGGTTTGATATCTGCAACACCAGATCAAGCGGTGTTTCATCGCTTGATAATTTGGCCAAAACCATGGTGCGCTCCGCCGTTTCAGTTTCGGCGGTTTGCCCCACGACCCCGGCAGAGGCTACCAGCTGTCCGTTGACCCAAAGACTGTATGCGGCAGGAATGGAGAAGAGCCGCATCCCTAATTGGTGGACAGCAGGACCGGGCAGAATGCGCAGACGAAAGGTGGCCTGGCCCGTACCAGGCAGGGGACGCCCAAGAAGCTCATGGTCCTTCCAAAAGCCGGGAAAACTCAGATAGCCCGACATCTCCGGAGGCTCGGCATCAGCCTTGAAATCCTCGGGAGTCAGCAACCGATCCCAATAAAACTCCCACTGACCGTCGAGGGCGACCGGCCCGTCCCTGACCGGGTCCCAGCCGGAAAGGTCGAGCACGCCGTGATTGGCGACTGGCATTTTCTTGCCCTGTTTGGCGCATCCCAGGCACGGCATGAGGAGCAGGAGCGCCAAGACGGCAAGGAGCATCGCCCGAACAGACGAAGTCATGGCCTGCCACGCTCTCGGATAAGGATCATACGACCGGTACACGCCAGCACGAGATGGACGGTTGCGGCCTTCAGTGTGGAGAGTTGAGGATGGAGCAAGCACATGTTCTGGAGAGAGTGCTAGAAAAAAAAAGAAAGTTTACGGCTATTTTTCCCATAAGTCCATGTGATTACTTGGCGTCCCCAAGGGGATTTGAACCCCTGTTCACCACGCTTACCACACGCAGCAGAATCCCCTGGGGATATGTACGGCCGTGTGTCCGACGGTGGTGCGCTACCAACCCTCCCTCCAATGCTAAGAACCGGTTGGTACCTGATGCAGGTACAGTCCTTACCTGCATCAAGTTGGACTTGACGATGAAGACGGCGCGTCGTCAACAAATGTCTGGCGGACGTAGCCGAAACTGTTCAGGTCAAAAGCATGATACAAAAAATTGGTAGACACTGAGACATACCTCTCCTGTCTGGGCGAGCACTCCGGTGATTGCCGGAGGATCGACGAGAAGGCGGTTTTGAGTCAGAAAGGCCGCGCGATCCGGAAGAGCCTCACTTTTGCCAAGGAAAGATACGCTTCCAGTCGTTTTTCATGCTGATGACCAGCCAACCGTTCTGTTTCGCCTCGGCCATCAGGGCATCGCTGAACGTGCCGACAGCCGACTGCGCCCCATAGGCGTACTCGCGCACGGCGTCGTCGTGATACACCAGCATGGCCAGCCTCGCGCCTTTGCCGGCCGTGGTGTATTCGAGCATTTGCTGGTCGCCGGTTGAGTTGCCAAAGGCGGCGTACGGGCGCCGGCCGATCATCAGGTGTATCCCTTCGGGCTTGCCCGCCTCGACGTCGCTCAACAAGAGTTTGGGCTCTTTGGTGAGTATCGGCTTCCCGTCCGCGTCGTAACCGAAAGTGACGCCGCCCATGGTTCCCACCACTTGCTCCGGCGGGATGCCGTACACCCGCTCGGAGTAGGCCCGCACGAAATCCTGTTCGCCGCCGGTGACGAAGTAGGTCTTGTAGCCGTTGGCGCGCAAATAGCGCATCACCTCCAACATGGGCTGGTAAGCCAGCTCGGAGTACAGCCTGCCGAAGCGCGGATCCTTGGCGGTTTCGAGCCAGGCATTCACCTCGCTGGCGTACTGGTCCACGGTTATGCCCGTGAGCGTGGCATTGAATATTTCCCAAATATCCTTTGCCGTGAGTTTGCGTATGGCCTCGGGACCTCCGGACAATACGGTCTTGAAGGGCTCGGCGTTCGCAAGTTCCGGCTTGTCCTTGGCAAGAAGGCGCAGCCGATCCACACAGAACAGTACCTGCGGGTACATGGGTTGCTCCACCCAGGTGGTTCCGTCTTGATCGAAGGTAGCCACGCGAGACTCGGGCGGGACAAAGTCAGGGCTTGACTTGTCGGTCGTGGCCTTAACGAACGTGATGATCGCCTTCTTGGCCGGTCCGTCGTTCCACGAAGGCAAGGGGTCGGACTGGGCCAACGCCACCGCGGCCACGAGCAGAAGGCAAGCGAGCGACAGGGTGAGCGACAAAGCGACCAACTTGGCTAGGCGAAGGGGAGATCGGATAGACTTTATGGGAAGCATGGCGACGCTCATTTCTTTTTCTCCACCTTAGAGGTTACGGGCGATGCCGACCGCTTAGGATATCCGGTGCGGTCAGAACTTCGTCGCGATGGACAGGTTGACGGCGTTGCCCGTGAGCCGGTTCTCTCCGGAGAGGTCGTGGAGCCACTTGGCGATAAAGGTGACGTCCCGGCCACAAATGGATGTGGTGTACATCGTGGCCGGGCCGAGCCCCACGCCTGAGGACAGGTAGGAACCAAGCGTTGCTCCCGAGCCCGAGTCCGGGGTGGCCTGGGCCACGCCATAGCCCACCACGCCGAGGGCGAAGCGCTCGTTCAAGTGCATGGCGGCGGTGGCGTCGATGTGGAACTGGTTGCCGGAAAGATACTTTGTCGTCTGGTTTTCGGCGTTGATCATGTAGCCGGCGTTGAAGGAGAGTTCAAATCCCATCTTGGACAGCCAGGTGAAGGCCAGGTTGCCGTCAAAGCTGGCATAGTTCATCCCCAGGTTGGTAAGGGCGGTCTTGCTGTAATAGCCGGTGGGCAAAATCACGTTCGGCGAGAGCGCCAAGTGGCATTCGCCGAAATTCCATCCCATAATCAGCGGCATCAAATACATGTCCGAAAGCCCGCCTCTGCCGCTGTCCGCGGATGCGGAAAAGCCTCCGTTCCTGAAACGCGGATCAAATATGCTGAGGGAGCCGCCCACATTGGTGTTGATGATGAACGGCACACCCGCGCCGAAGCCGACAAACCCGCCGATGGCCGGCACATCGAAGATATAGGTGAGTTTGACTATATCCAACATGGTACTGGCGTTGATCTTGCTGTAGACCTTGTTGCCCTGGAGCGACTGATCAAGCGTCTGGGACAAATAGGAGGTGTCGTTGCGAATGTAGAAGCCAGGCCCTGGTATGAGTCCCATGGCAAAATCGCCGTAAGCGCCCTGGATGTAAGGCTGGTTCCGCTCTCGGTGGCCTGGGAGCGGACGGCGCGGGCGAAAATAAGCAGGACAAAGGCGAAAAGGATCCATGCGGCCTTGGTGAGCCGGGATGGCCTTTGTGCAAGCTGAATACGCATCGGTTGTTCCTTGGTAAAAGAGTGCGCCTGCGGAGACTTGCGACTTCGCTGCCACTGCGGATCAACTTCTCAGTGGGTACTTTGCCTTCAGCACGTCCACCATTTTGGGGCTCAACTGCTTGAACAGTTCCGCATTGTAGGAGGCATTGTACGGGACACCCTGCGCCGACAGATCGACAAACTGGATGCTCGGATCGGTGAAGGGCTCTTGCAGCGTGGGCGTGCCTTGCGGCCGGGTCGGGTCCATCGAAGGAACGCTCAGGGTATGCGGCGCCCGGCCGACCGTGGCGACATTCGGGGAATTTCTCGTCAAATCGGACTGAGCTATTTGCTGCGCGGCAATCGCGTACTTGCGTGACGTGGCTGCGGGCGTGCCCTGGGCGACCGCCGGGTCAACGTTGGTGGTCACGATTGAGATGCTGTAGTCACTGTTGAGATGGATCTCAAAAGTACGGAACTGCTGCGGGAAATCACGCAACGAGGAGGTCTCCACCTGCCAGAAGCCTTTTTCCGGGGCATTGGCCGGGTCGTGCGAGACAAAGGCCTTGACGGTATTGAGATGGCGATGTCCGGCAACCCACATGAGCAGATTCGGGGCATCCTGGAGGGTTTTCACCAATCCCGCCAGGTCCACGGCATTCTGCGTCGTGGTGGACCCGTCGCCCAGGGGGTTGTCTTGCGTCTTGCCGCCGAGCCACCATTCCGTTTCGGTACCGATATTCGAGACCGCGATCGGGACATGCGCGGCCACGATCATGAGCTGATTGTCCTCCTGGCCGGCCTTCAGCTCCTTTTGAAGCCAGGCTAAGCGCCTCTCGTCAAGATACCCATGCCCATGCACATCGGTGGATCCGTCGGTTTCCGATTGGGTGTCGTCCAGCACGATGATCTTAAGCGGCACATCCGCCTTGGGCACAAAGCTGTAACAGGTGAAACCCTCCTCCTGGGCGGGATCGACCAGGTGGAAACCGTGGCCTTTCGGCTCGCTGGAGGTTGTGAAAAACTCCTTGCGCCATTGCGTTCTTGTCAGCGAGCGACGACCGGGATCGGCCGCGATCTTCGGAGGAGCGCCGAACTGAGCGACAGGCCCGGCGTCGATGATGGTTCCTGAAGGAGTTGAGCCGTCGAGCACCCCCCCGTAATAGCGGGGTTCCGCTTTCAAGTTTTTCATATCGAACATGGCCGGAAAGCGCGCGAGATCGGGAACGAGAACATTCGCGACCGACCAGACGGTGTCGCTGACGTATGATTCGCGCAGGCCGAGGGACGGATCGGCATCGACAGGGAACGAACCGATCAGGAAGTGGTCGTGATTACCCATGGCCTGGTACCAGGGGATCGACTTGTCGAGCCCGGCGGCCTGGTACGTCTTCTGATAGTCGATCGTGCCTGCGCCGAGATGGGCGCCGGAACTGGGGGTGATGAGCTTGCCGTCGATGACGTCGATATACCAGCGCAGCTCGTTGTTTGAGGTGCTGTTGCAGGCATCGCCCAGGGACAGGCCGAAATCAAAGGGATTTTTTTTGTGCAGAGCGTTCACCGTCTGAATGGCGGCGTCCAGGACATGGGTAGTGTACGCCATGTACGGCGCGTAAAGTGCCAACATGACCGCGAGGGACGGCTCCATCGGCTGGCGGAAAATGAGCTGGTTCGGCGCTTCCTTGTCGGTGATGTGGATGTCGGAGATGGTGAAAAAATTCAGGATTTTTGTGGTGTGCGTGACGGCCTTGGCGTCATGCCCGTTCGGCATGATATCCGTGCGTCGCACTATCGGCAGCGATGCCGCGAATGTCCAGGCACCGTAGCCCATTTCGTCATATCGCGAAACATGGGAGAGTTGAGCGGCGGTAAGCCCCGGACCGGTATTGTCTGGGTTTTTGGGGTCCGTGGCGCTATTGCCTTTGGCATACCAATTGATGGGAAATGAAATCATCCTCTCGGCCGTGGTGGCCACGGTGGAATCGATCGGGTAGCTCGGCACACGCGTAGCGTTCGCGTTGCCTTCACGGGCAAACATCAACGGACCAAGCAAGGCGCAGGTGAGGGCCACTCCGGCATATTTCAAGCAATCTCGACGTGTTACGCAGCGCGTGAGGAACAAATCATCGTGAACGCGAACCGTGTTCATCTCATCGCCAGTCAGAATCTGATTCGTGTTTATTGCATCATCACTACCCATTATGTTCTCCTGGACTGCGTTGGTTGCAACTCTGGCCGCCTGCCCCGGACAAATCCACTCCTTTTCGCGAAGGACGCGATCATGGGCTAACAGCCCGACCTTTATCAAGCTTCTTTATTGCGACATTTTGGAGCGAAATTTTGCGGCAGGAGGATTTGCGTTCGGCAAGCAAGGTCGCGCAGGAAAGGCGTTCGATGAGACGCCGCGGATACCTTCAGGTGACGCCCCCTTCTTATTCGTCCGATGCTCGGTGGCCTGGAGGGATGACCTGAGGCCATGTCCGTCCTCGTGATCGGTGTCTGTCTTCTTAAGGACAGCGGCGGAATTCTGGAAAATGTGTCCGGAAATGTGTCCAAACGAAAAAAGGACTCAGAATTTCTTCTAATTCCTTGGTATTCTTGGCGTCCCCAACGAGATTTGAACTCGTGTTAACGGCGTGAGAGAATTGTGGCTCTGCCCAATTCGTACTTGATTCCTGAGCGATTTCAGTAAGTGCCTGTGGACGCGAACGACCATGAAGACCCGTGAATGGACACGTATTTTACACACGATTTACACACGCGCGTCGGGATGGTCACGCCGGGGAGCGGCTTCGTCTACGTCTTTGCTGCTTCCACATGGAGCGCTTGCCTGAAACTCACCATCATACGTTTCTCTTCGTCGTAAAGCTTCAGACTTAGACAGTGCAGACTTGCGCTCAAGGTTATGGGTCTGACCTGCTGTAACTGCGGAGTCTGCTCGTAGCAGCGTTGCAGGTTGTAGTTGGGAATTGCCGGACGCACATGATGCACGTGGTGATAGCCGATGTTGGCGGTGATCCATCGCAACAGTCTGGGCAGCTGGTAATGGGAGGCTCCCTCCATGGCCATCCGCCATGGATCCCACTGTGCCTTGCGCGCCCAGTATACCCCTTGAAATTGGTGCTGGATGTAGAACAACCAGATACCAAACGGGCTGGCGATCAGCACGATAGGTATTTGGACCAGGAAGTAGGTCTTAAGGCCGATGGTCAGGCCCGCGACCACCAGGATGCATGCGATGGCTAGGTTGGTGCAGAGCACGCTCAATTTGTCTATGCGATTACCTCCTTTTTGAGGCCAGCGGTTGCGAAAGAGGATGTAGATCGGCCCGAGGCCGAACATGAGCAGAGGATTTCGGTACAGTCTGTAGGCGATTCGCTTAAGCGGCGACGCGGCAGCGTACTCGGCAACGGTCATAAGGTCGATGTCCCCGACTCCGCGCCGGTCCAAGTCCCCTGCCGAGAGGTGATGCCCGGCGTGGCTGCGCCGCCAGTCGTGAAAGGGTGTGAAAGTCAGGGTGCCGCATAAATAGCCCAGGTTTCTATTCCAACGAGGACTGGGCAGAAACGAGCCATGGGTGCAGTCGTGAAATAAAATGAAGATGCGGATGTACAGCGCCGAGCCTGCCACGGCAAAAAAAAGGGTCACCCAGTACGGCAGGTTCTGCCTTACCGAGCCGACCATCAGGGTAAGGAGCAAAAAATAGGGTACGAGCGTGTTTGCGAGTTGCCAAATGGACTTGCGCAGGTCCGCACGGGCATACTCTGCCGTGGACGCGTACCACGCAGGCTTCTCGCCCCTCGCAACGATGATCACAGGGTTAAACGGCACATTGAGACTCCATACCTTACCTTAAAATGCTTTGTTCCGTGGGGAGTTCAGACTTTCGAGCCCAAAAGCCTACAAAGCTGTAAACCTCCCTTCCTTAGTGCCAGTCGAAAGTTGAGACCTTCGGCGAGTTGACGGCGAGGTACTCGGAAGAGGTAGATTCCCGAGCGCCTCCGCTCCGCGGCCGAGTATGACAAAAACCCCTTGTACGGGAATGAGTCACTTGATCTTAAGTAAATCACTATCCCTATGCGAAAGAGCGATTTCTGTCACAACACCGTCCTCGCTTAGCTCTTTAACTATTTTATCTGAACTTCCAGGGCAGGCCAGGACAAAAAGCATGGCTTGGCCTGGTTCTAATGTTTCTGTGGTTTGTTTCATAAAACCATCAGTGATGCCAACGTCTCGAAGAGCTCCTTTAACTTCATCGGGAAGATGTCTCACGTGGTCTCCTGGTTCAGGCCTATGGAAAACCAAATCAAGTAAGTTGCCCAGGAAATTGTCACCGAGCCGTTCCCCTACGTTGAGCGGATGCATATGATCAATTTCAATCGTTCCATCCGAACGTTTCTCAACGACCACAGCGTCCTCGATTTCTGACAAAAAAGCCTGTTGTTTTCTTTGCAGGTCCTTGCGAACTTCCCTTGCCTTGAATGCCCCCCCATATATCACTGATAATAATTTATACATAACTCCTCCTTTTAGTTGTGGATGAAACCAGCGCTCGCTTTTACCGATCTTGTGCTGCACGAAAAGTTACCGACGAATTATCCCGAATAATTCCAAAGATACTTGTGCTATTTTGCGTCATGCCCGGGATTTTTTTAAATTATTGCACCATTTTTCTTTCAGTTGTCAACCCGCGCGGGGCGTTTGTGGCCAGCATGACACGTCTTGTTTAAATGGCTGTAATATTTAATATTTTCTGCATGGATGTAAACCTCCCTTCGTTAGTGCCAGTCGAAAGTTGAGATTCCCGGCGATTTGACGGCGAGGTACTCGGAGGGGGTAAAATTCCCGAGCGCCTCGTAGGGCCGTTGTTCGTTGAACTGCTTCAGCCAGTCCTCCGTGATGTCCCCGACCTCGCTCAACCTGCTGAAAACATAGAAATCAAGAACCTCTTCCCGGAAGGTGCGGTTGAAGCGCTCGATATGCGAGTTCTGCGTGGGCTTGCCCAGCTGGATGAACTCCAGCGTCACCCCACGGGTTGCGCCCAATCGGCCAGCGCCACGGAGACGAGCTC